>JADMIO011135819.1_pt1 | contig 26393 bp, 23 predicted proteins | sample 8958161 | NCBI WGS metagenome assembly JADMIO01 (sample SAMN16585339, study PRJNA669376) | soil metagenome | isolation source: Crop rotation soil | place: USA: Cullars Rotation, Alabama | collected 2011 | reverse complement strand
CGGGCGGGTCAAGTCTCGCCTCGCCTCACATCCGGCGGCAAAGCCGCACGGGCGGGGTCAAGTCTCGCCTCGCTTGGAAACTGGAACTGTATCTCTGAAGTAAAAGCCTCGCCTCACATCCGGCGGCAAAGCCGCATGCAGCAGCGCGTATCGCTTTCGACGCGTAGCGTCGACATGAGTTTAGCAACTGTCTTTAAGAGTTAAGCTCCTGGAATAAGCCGCGGCTGCCAAGAGCTTTGGTTACGGAACATGGCATTGAGAATGACCAGTAACTTGCGCATGCAAGCGATCAACGCCACCTTCTTTTCTTTACCGGCTGCCAACAGACGCCGATAGAAGGTTTTGATAACCAGATTGTGTTTGGTAGCCACCAGCGTGGCCATGTAAAGCGCTGTTCGGACCCGCGCGCGGCCGCCGCGAGTAGTTCGTTTGCCGTGCCATTTACCACTCTCGCGCGGATGTGGTGCGAGACCGCAGAGCGCCGCGATTTGTTTGTGTGGTAACTGACCTAACTCCGGCAACTCGGCGATCAGCACCAGGGCGGTGATCGGTCCAATACCCGGCACACTCCGAAGTCGCTCTTCGCTACTACGCCAGATTGATGAGGAGTGCAACAGTTGCGAGAGATCACCTTCGCATTTGTCGAGACGTTTCTCCAGCCAGTTAATGTGGGCCTTGAGATCCACCACAATCGAATGGCGCCGTTGCTGCTGGGCCTGTTGCAAGCGAACGCGCTCGGCCGTCACCATGCTGACGAGTTGCGCTCGGCGCGCGACTAACGCCTCAAGTTCCTGTGTTTCCGCAGACTTGAGCGGACGGATCTCAGGACAGATGGTGGCGCCGAAACGAGCCAGGACGAAAGCATCGAGGCGATCGGTCTTGGCCAGTTGACCGGTAGCACGGGCGAAGTCGCGCACCTGACGCGGGTTGACCACGATTAAGGGTAAGCCGGCAGTGGCCAGATAAGAGACCAGCAGGTTCTCGACGCCGCCGCTAGCCTCGACGATGATGCGCGTGGGGTTTAATGAACGCAGCAACTTCAGTAAGGTGGGGAACTCGCTGAAGTCATGTTTGCTGATCCAGTGAGTCTCGGTTTCCTGCACGGCGATGTCGAGCGTCTCTTTCGAGACATCGATGCCGATGTTAATGGGAGATGCTGAAAACATGATCGACTCCTCTCCTGTTATTAACTCTCTGCCTGCCCAGGCTTGCGGATACGGACTCGATCGTCCGCGCAACTGTTCGGGTTCTGGCAAAGAATCGGCGTGGCGATGCTTGCTAAATTACGGTTTCAACGAACCACGCCCAGCGACGATCTGCCACGCCGAGCTCATTGACGATGATCAATCATCGCAGTTTACTACTTGCGGCGAGATACAAGCCCGGCGTTTCAACGCCGGGTAAGCGGTATAGTCTCCCGGGTTTAGTCGCGTAGCGACGATTTCCGTTGCCGGCGTCGCTGACGCGACGCGGTGTTGGCTCACCGTTTGACCCGGCTTTGAAAAGCCGGGCTAAACTCCTGTCGACGCTACGCGTCAAAACTGACAAACTGACCCACTACCGTTATTCGCTTGGAGAACTGGAATGTATCTTCTGACGGTAAGACTGGCGGCCCTACTCCGCACCGCGGACGCCGACTTCGTCCAAATGTTGAAGAAGGTCGGCGGGGTCGTTGTAGACACGATAGGCGCCGGCGCGTTCGAGCTCTTCGCGGCCGTAGCCGCCCGATAACAATCCCACACCGAGAGCGCGTGCGCGGCGGGCGGCGAGCAGGTCCCAGATGCTGTCGCCAACAACGACCGAGTCGGTGATATCAACGCCCAGTTTCTCCGCGGCCGCGAGAAACAGATCCGGATCCGGTTTCGCGTGACGCACCATGTCGCGCGTGATCAGCGGAACCTCATCGTCAACGCCAAGCAAATGCAGCGAGAGTTTGGCGCTCTGATAGCGGCCGCTGGTAGCAATGGCCCAAGGCACGCCGGCCTTCGTCAGATACGCCAACAACTCCGCCGCACCCGGCAGCGGCCGCACCTGCGACGCGTAACGCTTGAACGCTTCACCGTGCGTCTGATGAATTCGCTCGGCCTCTTCGGGTGTCACGCTCTTGCCGATCTCGCGCGCCAACGCGTTGACGAACAGACCGCCACTCATTCCGATCTGACGATGAATACGCCAGACCGCGAGATGAATCCCGCCCTCCTCCAACGCCTCACGCCACGCGAGTACGTGCTGGTACACGCTGTCGATAAGCGTGCCGTCGAGATCAAACAAGTACGCTTGTCGCGTTGGAGTTGTGCTGTCGTTAGCCATCGTGCAAATCCCCAGAAGCGATTACTCGTGTCGCAATGCAACCAGCGGATCGACCTTCGTCGCTCTTCGCGCCGGCACTACACACGCCACCAGCGCCACGATAAACAGAACCACCGGCACTGCGACAAAAACCGTTAGATCCGTCGGCGCTACTTCGAATAATAAGCTTTTCAAAACACTGCTGGCCGCGTACGCGCCCGCCAGTCCGATGACGCCGCCAATCGCCACCAGCAACAGCGCATGTTTCATGACGAGGTTCAGCACGTCGCTCATCTGTGCGCCCAGCGCCATGCGGATGCCGATCTCCTGCGTGCGTTGCGCCACCGCGTAAGCCGTAATCCCGTAGATTCCCATCGCCGCCAACAACAACGCCGTCGTGGCAAACACGCCGAAGATCACGAGACTAAAGCGCCGTTGACTAAGCGACGACGAAAACACCTGGTCCAACGTGCGAAACTTCAGCGGCAGTTGCGGATCAAGCGAGCGCACCGCTTCACGCATAGCCGGCACCAGCGAAGAAGGCTCGCCCTGCGCGCGCGCAACCACCGTCCAGCTCGAGTCCGGTAGTCGCTGCAGAGCGTTGGAATAAACTGTCGGAATTACCGGCGCGTCAACACCGTAATCGTGTATGTCGCCGACAACTCCAACGATGTGCAGCAGCCGCAGATCGCCATCCATGTTGCCAAACTGAATCGTCTGCCCGATCGGATCTTCGTTGGGCCAATACTTCTGCACCAGCGACTGGCTCACCACCGCCACATTCGGCGACTCAAACTTGTCACTCGCATCAAACATCCGCCCACGCAACACCGGAATCCGCAGCGCCGCAAAATAACCAGCGGTCGCGCGACGATAATCAGCCTGTCCTTTTCGCGAAGGATCGTTGTTGATTAGGAACTGGCCGTCAGGACCACCGCCAGACAACGGCAGCGCACTTATCGTTCCCACGGAAACAACTCCCGGAGTCGCACGCAAACGCTCGAGCAGTTGCTCCTGAAACAGCCTCTGTCGTTCTTCTTCCGGACTGAGCTGCGCGCGTTCTTCAGGCGCCACCCCTTGCTCCATCAGTCGCTTGTACGTTTGCATGAACTGTTTGTAGCGTTGCTCGTCCGCAGGAGCTTCGGGCAACGACAACTCCATCGCCACCGCACTGTCAGGACTAAATCCGGGATCGATCTGCAGCAGCCGATAAAAACTTTTTCCCAACAACCCCGCCGCCGCGAGCAAAACGACCGTGAGCGACATCTGCGCCACGACCAAAAGACTTCGCAAGCGCTGACCCGCATAGCCACGCGAGCCGCTACTCGTTTCTCGCAAACTCGTCTCCAGATGACGCGGTGAAAAGCGCAGCACCGGCACGAGTCCGAGCACAACGCCAATCAACAGCGACAAGCCGACCGTGAAGCCAATCACGCGCGCGTCAACACCGATCTCGCTCATGCGCGGCAGACCCTGTTGGTTCAGGCTGAGCAAAAGATTGACGCCCCAAAACGAAAGCAGCACGCCGAGAGTCCCGGCAATGAGCACGAGCAGCACGTTTTCAGTGATGAACTGTCGCGCGAGTCGCAAGCGCGTGGCGCCGAGCGCTGAACGCACAGCGAAATCGCGCTGTCTCGCGGTGGCCTGGGCCAATAAGAGATTCGCGACGTTCGCACACGCTACAACCAGAAGAAATCCAACTGCCGTAAAGATCACCAGCAGCGCGCCGCGCACGTTTCCGACCATGTATTCCTGCTGCGACACGGCCGTGAAATCCACGGTATTCATCTCTTTGCCGTATTCCTGTTTGAGTTGTTTGCCGATCGCGCTCACGTCGGCCTTTGCTTGGTCAAGAGACATGCCCGGGCGTACGCGCGCCACGACGCTCCAGTTGTGAGCCGAACGCGAAACCTGCGCCGGAAACAGTTCGCGCGGGATCCAGATCTCCGCCTTCGCCGGAAACGCAAACTCCGGTGGCATCACGCCAACCACCGCGACGTTCTGGTCCATAACGCGCAAGGTCGTTCCGGTCAGATCTGATTTCGCGCCTAGCAGACGTTGCCAAAAACCGTAACTAACAACGGCAACCGGCGCGCCGCCCGGCTTTTGCTCTTCGGGTAGAAACGTGCGGCCGACGAGCGCCTTCGTTCCGAGCACGCGAAAGAAATCAGCAGACACGCCGTATGTCAGCGCCCGAACCGGCTCACTCGCGCCGATGACCGTCGTCAACTGTCCGCTGTACTGCGCCACGCCGTCGAGCGTGTGATTACGGGAGCGAACGTCGATGAAGTTCGGTTCGGCAAACGCGATCTTCGTTCCCTTCTCGTTGACTTCGCGAAGCTGAACGATCTGTTCCGCGTGTGGATAAGGCAGCGGCCGCAACAGCACCGCATCAACGACGCTGAAGATCGACGTCGACGCCCCGATGCCGAGCGCGAGTGTGATGACGGCGATCGCGGTGAAGCCAGGACGCTTTGCCAGACTGCGAAGTCCGTAGCGAGTGTCTTTGAGCAGTGTGTCCATGATCGGAAGTCTTAGGTTTTACTTGCTGCACGTTCACGCGCGACGGTGTGTTCGATCGCGCGTGCGGCGAGTTTGGTGGCGACGTTGGTCAGGTGCTGTTCTTCCGGTTTTGGACCACGCGGTTCGCGGTAGTACATCGCAAACGAGCCAAGCACCTTGCCTTTGCTCGACAGGATCGGCGTTGACCAGCAGGCCGCCATATCGATCATGCGCGCATATTCGCGATAGTCGTCCCACAGCGGATCGGTGGCGATGTCGTTGACGATCACCGGCTTGCCGCGAAACATCGCCGTGCCGCACGAGCCGTGCTTTGGTCCGATCGGACTGCCGTCGATCGCCTTGACGTAATCCTGCGCCAGGCTCGGCGCAACCGCGTGTCGCACGTGATTGCCGTCGTCACTGAGCAGGAGTATCGAACAGAGCATCTCCGGCGACTGCGCCTCGATCATCAACACGAGCTCGGAAAGAATGTCGTTCAACGGCGCGTCGCGATCGATCAGCTCCTCGATGCGTTGCTGCTCCGCTACGAACTTCGGATCGTCGTTTTTGATCAGAGTTCCAAGCGCGGGCAGTTCCTGGGTGCGTGCTGAAGCAAGTGGCGTCTCTTTCTCGTCAGCCATTTCGGTATTCTCTCCTGGGCGGTTACTATGGCGGCAATTCTACGCCCGCAGGAGAAATTATGAAAAGTTTTGCAGTCGCCATAGGCACTGCCTTACTGCTTTCGCTCAACGCAGGTCCGCAGTCTCGGCCGCAGCTCCTTTTCGACGACTTCAGCTACACGAGCCCGCAACAGCTCAAGAAGAATGGCTGGATCATTCGCACCGAAGCGGGCTGGCCCGGCGTGCCGGGCGCGACGTGGAAAGAAGAAGGTGTCTCGATCCTCAAGGACACGGACGCGGCAAACAGTCGCTTCGTGCGCATGACGTCGGCGACTGACGGCACGCCGGCAAACACGACCCAGACGCAGCTCTGTCAGCAACGCAAGTTTCTCGACGGCACCTACGCCGCACGCGTGCGTTTCAGTGATGCGCCCGTTGCGGGCCCGGACGGCGATCAGGTCGTGCAGAGCTTCTACACGATCAGTCCGTTGAAGGCCCCGATGGACCTCGACTACAGCGAGCTCGATTGGGAGTACTTGCCAAACGGCGGCTGGGGTATCGATGGTCCAACGCTCTACGCCACGACCTGGGAAACGTTCAGTCCTGAACCAAACTGGAAGAAAGACAACGTCTTCAAGACCAGCAACGGCAGTGAGGCCGGCTGGCATACGCTCGTCACGCAGGTGATGAACCAGAAGGTCCGCTACTTTGTCGACGGTCAGTTATTTGCCGAACACGGCGGCGAGTACTATCCCGAAGACACGATGTCGATCAATTTCAATCTGTGGTTTGTGCGTGACGGGATGGTGAAGTCGAGTGAACGGCGCCAATACCAGGAAGACATCGATTGGGTGTTCTTCCAAAAAGACACGGCACTGGCGCCTGAACAGGTCGAAGCGGCAGTTGCTTCGATGCGAAGTCGATCGGTGAAGTTTCAAGACACAGTGCCGGCGAAAGTGCCGGCGCTGAAGAGTCCGTGCAATTTCTGATTACACGGACTCGCTTTTACCGCTCTCGGTCGATCCTTTCTCGCCGTGAGCCTCCTTCTTGCGCTTCAACCACTCATCGATGCTCTCGCGAATAAACTCGCCGAGGTCCTCGAACTCCCGCGCTGACTTGTCCCAAAACTCGCGAAACATTCGCGGGTCGACCGCAAACCCGTAACCTCGTCCAAAACCCTTGGTTGGTCCAAGTTCGTCTTCGTAATACGCCGCGAGCTGGCGTGAAGCCATCGCGACGACGGTCAGCGAACTGCCGCCCGGCAACGGTTCGAACACCGCGCTCACGCCCGGATCGAGTTCTTTGAGCCGTGCGAGCACGCGATTGTATTGATCGGTGCAATAAGCCGCCGCGTCTTCCTTGCCGCCGGTCCATTCTGATTGCAGCGCCATGCGTGACGTCCGCCGCAGCACGTTGATCAACTTGAGTAATTCTTTCTCTCTTTCCATAAATGCTCCTCGTTCGAGTCAGTCGCAAGCCACCGAAAATGGCGCCCAACGGATGCGTGCTCTGCGTGGTCCACAGCCGCGTTTGAAACTACGCGGGACGTAATCCACGAGCTCCGGTTCATCCGCCTCGAAGTAAGCAAGCAGATCGCGCGCGGCGATGCGTATCACTTCCGGCGACGCCGACTCGTTCAAAGGTGCAAACAACGGTTTGATGGCCGGTTCGAGTTCTGCGAGTCGAGCAAGGACGCGGTTGTATTGCGCGGCGCAGAATTGCGTCGCGTCAGCACCCGCTCTGGTCCAGGCAGCGTAACCAGCCGCGCGTGCGATACGTCGCAGGACGTTGAGCAGTTTGACTGTTTCTGTTTCCATTTTTGGTACTCCTGTTTAGTTCGGTGTTTCGACTTTTGCTCGTAACAGTTTCTTGCCGTGATGAATGCGCCACTTCACCGTCGACAACGGCACGCCCATGAACGCCGCGATGTGGTTGAGCGGCATCTCGTCGAGAAAGCGCAACTTCAGCGGCAACGCATAATCAGCCGGCAAACTCTCGATTGCTTCGAACATCGCTTCGTCGCGTTCCTTTTCCGCGAGCGGTTTGCCGAGTGCTTCGATCTTCTCGAGCAACGCCTCGTCGAGCGGCACGCGCTTCTTCGAGTGCGCCGTTTCGCTCTTGGTAAAACGCAACGCGCGATTGCGCGTTATCGCCGACAACCACGCCGCAAACTTGCGCGGCTCTTCAATCGCCGGCAGCGCTTTGAACGCGAGCAGCAATGAGTCCTGTGCTACGTCTTCCGCGTCGTCCGTGCCGACGATCGTGCGGGCGAGCCGCACGACTGCCGGCCGATAACGCACCACCAACTGTTCGAAGGCCTCAAGATTACCGAGAATCGCCCCGAGCACGAGCAGTTCGTCAGGCGGTTCAGGCGGCGTCATCAACACTCCGGTGCACTTCGCAGGCGTTCAGTGATATAGATACATGTTACGCGTGAAAAGTTAGATCGGTTTTTGTAAATCGTCATTGAGGAATGCCGGTGCGCTCTTCGCTGAAACAATACGGGATTGGGTTCGCCGCGGTTATTTTGGCCGTGCTGATACGGTGGGCACTCGACCCGCTGATGGGCGACACGCTGCCCCTCGTCACGCTCTTCGGGGCAGTGGCGGCCGCCGTGTGGGTCGGTGGCTATCGCGTGGCTATTCCCGTCGCTTTGATCGGTTATCTAGCGTGTGACTACCTGTTCATCGCGCCGCGCGGGCACTTTAATTTCTACGCAGCCGCAAGTCTGGTCGGACTGGTTGCGTATCTTTTTACTTGTGCGCTCATCGTTGTTTTCGGTGAGGCGGCGCGGGTTGCTCATGGCAGGGCGAATGAGCGTCGTGAGGTTTTTCGCGTCACGTTGCGCAGCGTGGGCGACGCAGTGATCACAACCGACACGAGAGGCCGCGTCACCTATCTCAATGAAGTGGCGGAGTTGCTGACCGGCTGGTCGCACGATGAGGCGCTGGGCCAATCGCTCGATCGGGTATTTACGATCGTGAACGAAGTGACGCGCAAGCCGGTCGAGAGTCCGGCGACGCGAGCATTGCGCGAAGGTGTAGTCGTCGGACTGGCAAACCACACCGTGCTGATCAGGAAGGACGGCACCGAGTGCCCTATCGATGATAGTGCCGCGCCCATTCGCAATGAAGACGGATACGTATCCGGGTGCGTGTTGATCTTTCGGGACGTGACGACACAGCGTCTCAGCGAGCGCAGCAAAGCCGAGCAACTTCTGACCGCGCGGTTACTCGCGTCGATTGTCGAGTCTTCAAACGATGCGATTATCAGCAAGTCGCTCGACGGCATCATTCAAAGCTGGAACGCTGCGGCTGAACGGCTGTTCGGTTACAGCGCCGCGGATGCTATCGGCAAACACATCTCGCTTGTGATCCCGCCGGAGCGAATCGCTGAAGAGGATCAAATCATTGCGAGGCTGCGCGCCGGACAACGACTCGAGCATTACGAAACCGAGCGCCTCGGCAGTGACGGCCGGCGCATCGCCGTCTCACTCACCATCTCACCGATCAAAGACGACTCAGGAACGGTGATTGGCGCCTCGAAGATTGCGCGCGATGTGACCGAACGCCGGCGCATGGAACGCGAGCGGCAGAATTTCGTCACCCTGATTGAGAACAGTACCGACTTCATTGCGATGTGCGACATGAACGGTATTCCTTTCTTCGTCAATCGCGCCGGTTTGCAAATGGTCGGGTTGGACGACATTGAAGCGGCGCGCGCCACACCGGTCCGCGAGTTTTTCTTTCCGGAAGATCAACCGAAGATCATGAACGAGTTCTTTCCGCGTGTAGTCGAAACAGGTCATGGTGAGATCGAAATTCGTTTTCGCCACTTTAAAACCGGCGAAGCTCGTTGGATGGCTTACAAAGTGCTCTTGCTCAGGGACGAGGGCGGACAACCGGTTGGCTTTGCAACCGTGAGCCAGGACGTTACCGAGCGCAAGCGGCTCGAAGATAATCTGCGGCGCCTCGCGACGGATCTGTCGGCGGCCGATCGTCGTAAGAACGAGTTTTTGGCGACGCTCGCACACGAGCTGCGGAATCCGCTCGCGCCGATGAGCAACATGCTGGAAGTTGTGAAGCGTACGAAGAACGATGGTGAAGTGCTCGAGCGCGCTCACGAGACGATCGAGCGGCAGTTGGACCAGATGGTCCGGCTGGTTGACGACCTGCTGGACTTGAATCGCATCACGCACGATCGACTCGAGCTGCGGCGCAGCGAGGTCGAGCTTTCGTCGGTGCTTCAGCAAGCGGTGGAGGTGGCGCGTCCGCTGCTTGATTCCGCGGGACACGAGTTGGTGGTGGAGCTGCCAAGAGAGTCGATTTATCTGTACGCGGATCGGGCGCGATTGGCGCAGGTGTTTGGAAACCTGCTGAATAACAGCGCGAAATACACGCCGGCGGAAGGAACGATCTCGCTGACTGCTGAGCGTGCAGACGGTGAAGTGGTAGTGACCGTTAAAGACAACGGCGCCGGTATACCAGCGGACAAGCTAGACAGTATTTTCGACATGTTCATGCAGGTTGATAGCACGTCGGATCAATCGCAGGGCGGGCTGGGGATTGGATTGACGTTAGTGAAGCGTCTGGTGGAAATGCACGGTGGATCGGTCGAGCCGCGGAGTGCGGGTGAAGGATTGGGTAGTGAGTTTGTAGTGCGCTTGCCGGTGCTCGTGCCGTCTGTTGCTGCTGGAACCGACGGCGCCTCTGCGGGGCAAGTGAGTGGTGACGGCTTGCCCTCAGGTAACGGAGCGCAATCCGAACGCCGCGTCTTGATCGTAGACGACAACCGCGACTCGGCCGATTCGCTCTCGATGTTGTTGGAGCTCACGGGCAACCGGACGTACGTCGCTCACGATGGTTTGGAAGCGATCGAAGCAGCGGAGAGATATCGTCCGGATGTGATGTTGCTGGACATCGGCCTGCCAAAACTGGACGGTCATGAGGTCTGTCGCCGCATTCGCGAACAACCGTGGGGCAAAGACATCATCATGATCGCCCTGACCGGCTGGGGCCAGGAAGACGACCGCCGCAAATCGGAAGAGGCCGGCTTCAACGGGCACCTCGTGAAGCCGGTGGATTACGATGAGCTGCTGGAGCTGTTGGGCTCGCTGACGAATAATGATCAGTCGGATTCGATCAATTAAGAATCTTAGCTCTGGATTCAAACGCCTTCACTTCGTTACGATACATACTGTTCTAAGACTCCCACGTCATGCACCACCCGAGAATGCTCTGCTCATATATTCAACACTTGTCTGAGCAACCCAACGAGGCACCGAACAATGAAAGTCGCAGGTGAAGTTAATCGGAACCACCAGCAGCTGCTGCGACTAACTACGCAACCGGGTACCGACTACAACTCACGCGTGGGGGTACTGAAATGCAGGTTGTGTGCAAAAATTTATGGCAGCAACAGCACCGACGCTTGGGAGCGAAAATGTCCTCAGTGTCAACACGGAAGACCGGGTCTCAACCTACCAACTGAACGTGACGGTGAGGATTGGAGTCGTGAGGAGCACATCATTGCGTTCCATCTCTACAATCGGATCGAGTTCGGCAAAATTCACATGCGAAATCCGGAAGTGATCGAGTTAGCAGCATTACTTGGCAGGAAAGTCGGCTCGGCGTCACTTAAGCTCGCTAACTTTGCACGTTTGGATCCATCTCTCCAGGCTCGCAACATCCGCGGACTTCCACACGGCTCGAAAGGCGAGGTCGATGTGTGGCGCGAATTCCGTGAGCAGCCCGAATCACTAGTATTCGAAAGCACTCGATTATTGGCCGAACGGATGGGCGGAAAGCTTGAAGAAGTGGCGGAAATCAAAGACTCTGATCTTCCGTCACCGGGTCGTGAACGGGAAGCATTAGTCAAGCTGCGGGTTAATCAAAGCTTTTTTCGCAACCGAGTGTTATCGGCGTTTGAGTTCCGTTGCTGCATTACAGGATTAGCAAATCGTGTTTTACTTACAGCAAGTCATATCGTCCCGTGGGCAGAGGACGAAGCGAATCGATTGAATCCGCGCAACGGACTTTGCCTGAACCCTCTTCACGATCGGGCGTTCGATCGCCGGTTGATGTGGATCGACCCGGAGTTCAGAGTTAGGTTCTCTTCTGAACTTCATCGAGTCGCAGATACTCCCAAGGGAGCATTGGCGTGGCTCCTGAGTTTTGAAGGTAAACAGCTGATTCTTCCGAAGCGATTCGGGCCAGATCCCCAACTTCTTTCTCAGCATGCATCGCGTGCCCAGAACAGCAGCAGGTAACTTTCGCCTGCTTTACCGATGAACGCATCGAAGCACGAATTCGAAGCCATTCTGCCACCCGAGATTCACGATCGGTCGGTTTGGTATGGAGCGGAGATGGCGGAGCACGAGGATTGCGTTGAGTGTTTGTCGCAGGCGGAGGTTGAGGAGGTTAGGAAGGCTGTAGTTGAAAGAACTAAGGCGTCCGAAGAAGAGATAACGTCGCTCACAACGAGTGAGGTCAAGGCAAAGGGGATCCCGTCGAGCAGAGTTGAGCTGCCGACGCTTGGGCCACGGTTGAGGGGGATGCTTGAGGAGGTGCTGAATGGGCGTGGGTTTGTGCTCATCAAGGGGCTGCCGATTGAGGATTGGACCAAGCGGGAGGCGGCGATTGCGTTTTTGATAATTGGGGCGCAGCTTGGCGCGCTTAGGATGCAGAATGCCGCCGGGCACTTGTTGGGCCATGTCAAAGACCTGGGACGTTCGAGCGACGATCCGAATACACGCATCTACCAAACTCGCGAACGACAGACATTCCATACCGACTCGTGCGACGTCGTTGGTCTAATGTGTTTGCGCACCGCGAAATCAGGCGGCCTGTCGAGTCTTGTATCCTCCACCACCATCTTCAACGAAATGCGCCGGCGCCGCCCAGATCTACTCAAACTTCTAATGCAGCCGATCGAAACCGATCGCCGCGGCGAAACCCCTGCAGGCAGTAAACCGTATTTCAACATTCCGGTGTTCAACTATCACGAAGGTCTGGTCTCGGCGATCTATCAACGACAGTACATCGAGTCAGCGCGGCGGTTTCCTGATGTGCCGCCGCTCACTCCACTCCAAATCGAGGCGCTGGATCTGTTCGACGAACTCGCAAACGACCCGAAGCTGCACCTTACAATGGAACTCGAACCGGGCGATATTCAACTCGTGCACAATCACACGATTTTGCACGACCGCACCGCGTTCGAAGATTTTCCCGAGCCCGAGCGCAAACGCCACCTCTTGCGCCTGTGGTTGGCGCCGCCGAACGCGCGTCCTTTACCGGAGATTTACGCTGAACGGTTCGGCTCGGTGACGCCAGGCGATCGCGGCGGCGTGACCGTGCCCGGAGCACGACCGACTATCCCGTTCGACGAATGAACACGATGCTAGCCGGAATTCGCACTTTTGACCTGCGCAAGGTCTACTCATCGGCGCCGCCACTCGGCGCGGGCGGAGGCTTTGGTCCGCGGCGTAAGCGTAAGGACCAACCGGCGCGCGAGATCGTGGCGCTCGATGGTTTATCGCTCGACGTCCGTCCGGCAGAGATCTTCGGACTGCTTGGTCCAAACGGCGCCGGCAAGTCGACTACCGTCGGCATCCTGACGACACGCGTGAGACCGACGAGCGGTCAGGCGTGGATCGGCGACTACGACGTCTGGGCGCAACAGGTCGAAGTGAAACGACTGATCGGCGTCGTGGGCCAGCGACCGAATCTCGACTTCACGCTCACTGCGCGCGAGATCCTGCTCTTTCACGGCGCGTACTTCGGTATCGATTCGCCAACGCGTACCACTCGCGCGGCGGAGTTGCTCGAGCGGTTCAAGTTAACTGACCGTGCAGATCAGTTGGCGCGCGGATTCTCCGGCGGCATGATGCAACGCCTCTCGATCGCACGGGCAATGATGCACGATCCGCAAGTGCTCTTTCTCGACGAACCCAGCGCGGGACTCGATCCGCAAACGCGTCTGCTGCTCTGGGAGATCATTCGCGAATACAACCAGAGCGGCAAGACAATTCTCCTGACGACGCACAACATGGAAGAGGCTGACGCGCTCTGCCAGCGTCTCGCGATCATCGACCACGGACGCAACATCGCGCTCGGCACGCCGGCGGAGTTGAAGGCTTCAGTCCCCGGCGGTTTTCTCCTGCGCCTGCGCTTTGGCCGCAATTCTCCAGAGTTGTTTGAGCGGCTTAATCTGTTGGGCGGAGTCAGAGAGGTACGCGTCAACGCCGACACGAACGACGATAACAAGGCGGACGTTTACGCCGACCGTGGTGGTTCACTCGTTTCGGAGATCGCGAACCTCGCCGCCGGCTGCTCCGTTGAATTGTCAGACGTACACATCTCGGAGCCGAGTCTCGAGAATCTGTTCCTGCACCATACCGGACGGAGCCTGCGCGAATGAACTGGAAAACTTTCTTCGCCCTGCTCGCGCGTGATGCTCATGTCGCGCGACGCAACTTCATTCAACTGCTGCTACAGACCTTTCTCCAACCGATGATGTTTGTATTCATCTTCGGGCGCGTCATGGTGTCGAGCGGCTACATGCCCGCGATTTACAAGAGTCTGTTGCTGCCGGGCATCATGGCCATCAGCATGATCTTCACCGGCGTGTGGGCCGTGGCGATGCCTTTGATCAGCGAGTTTCAGTTTACGCACGAGATTGAAGATCGACTGCTCGCGCCGATCGAAAACTCGTGGCTCGCGATCGAGAAAGTTTTCTTTGGCGCGATGCAAGCAATCGTAGCCGGTCTCGCGGTTATTCCCGCGGCGTGGTTGTTGTTGCGTCCGGTCGAATTGAATTTGAGCTCGCCCGGGATGTTCATCGCGATTACGATTTTGGTTGCGTTGTTGTCTGCATGTGGTGGATTGGCACTGGGTTGCAGCGTGGACCAGACGAAGATCGGTTTGATGTTCAGCCTCGTGTTGACGCCGATGATCTTCTTCGGCTGCACGTATTATCCGTGGAGCGCGCTGGCGAGCTTTCCCATTTTGCAAAGGGTCGTGTTGGTGAATCCGCTGGTTTACGCGAGTGAAGGATTGCGCGGCGCGCTCGTGCCGCAGTTTCCACACCTGCCGATCGTTGTGGTGCTGCTCGGGTTGTTGAGCTTCGACGTGCTGTTCTTGTTGCTGGGCTTACGACAGTTTCGCAAGAAGGCGGTTGCGTAAGCGGGACCACACCAGACTTCACACAGACTGGCACGACGCACAGAAATAAACGATTCTAGTTCGCTCGTCTTCATCATCCTCGCGTCGACTCGTCTTTTGCCGGAGTTGACGAATCTTTTCTCCGCAACGTAAACACGGAAGGTTAGTGCGCCGGAAGACCATGTGTCGTGTGCCGTACTCGCGACCGGGTTGGTAGACCAGCGCCGGATCGGAAGCCATCCTTTCGCGATCGGGCTGAGCGGCGGTCGCGCCACGTTCGTAAGCGTCACGCGTTAGTCGGGGGATGGTGCGGGTCAACGAAGTCAGGTCGCGCTTCGTGAGTTCGCCAACCGTCAACCACGGATTCAGTTTGCAGGCGAACAAAATTTCCGCGCGCAGGTAGTTACCCAGGCCGGCGACAATTTGCTGGTTCAATAACGCTGCGCCGATAGTTTCGTGTTGATGTTGCGGCAACGACAGCCGCCGCTGAAACTCGCGGGCATCGAAGCGACCGCGGTAAGGCAACGCGTCTGGACCAAGCGTCGCAAGGATTTCGATTTGCTCGTAAGGATTTCCTTCGCCGGCGTTGAAGATGGGCGCCGAGAGTAGAATCGCAGCTCCCCCGGCCACGACGATGCGCGCACGTTCACGTCGATCTTTCTCCGGCAAGTCGAGCGTCGCTGATTTGCGGCCGCCACGCTTCGCCGGCGCGAAGGTTTGCCACCGGCCCCACATCATCAAATGCGAGTGAAAGTAAAAATCGCCGGCGATGTATCCGATGAGATGTTTGCCGTGTGAAACAACGCGCTCGACGGTGCGACCGATGATGCGTTGCTGATTTTGCTCGAGCCACTTGCGCGCGTCTTTGGTGCGAGCTTCGAGCGAAAGAATGACGCGCCCGCTGAGAACTTCATCGAGCGCGTCGGCATACTTGCGTACCTCCGGACCTTCGGGCATCTTCAGCTCACTGCAAATCCACCTTCTTGTTCTCTCCGAAATCCGGTTGTTTGCCGGTAATCAGCGACGATACGAAACTCAACGCAAAACCGATCGTGCTTGAAGGGCTGTCCCAGTATTCGCCTTTCTCCAGGGTCACGCACAACAGCGCTACCTCCGGATCGTCCTTGCCTTTCGGAAACCACATCTTGAATTCCGGCCGCCATAGCTCGTCGATCTTTTCGCGATCGCGAATCAGTTGGGCCGTGCCGGTCACCGAAACATAGCGTTGGTTGTCGGGATCGGCGAAGCTGACATTGACCTTCGGCGAGCGGACCACTTCATCCACTTTGTGTGACGAGGCATTCGTGAAAAACCACAGATCACCATTCGGATCGATGTCGCCGTTTGACGACATGGGCCGGCTGTGTGGATCGCCGTTTTCGTCGATCGTGGTCAGCATGCAAAAGTCGATTTCCTTGATCAGGTCGCGCAACTTCTCGAGACTCTGGGAACGTGTTTGTGTGTCTGTCATGGAGCTACTTTGAAGAGACTGCATGACAGATTCTTGTCGTCAGTGCTGCAAAGGTTTGTTTTCTCTCTTTGGCGGCGCGCACGAAAAAAGCCCGCTCGAGATAACTTCACGAGCGGGCTCTTCGCTTGCAATCGCGCCGCGGTTTTACGGCGCCAGTTCTGAAGTGAGCACTGCGCCGCCGAGACTCGGCAGCACGGCTGCGATCTTCACGACCTTGCGGGTGTCTTTTGCAATCCAGACTGTCTGTTTGTCGGCGTCGTTGTCAGCCGAAACAATCTCCACTTTGTAAGCGTCGAACGTGCCGGCCGGAACCGTAACGCTTTCCGTGCCGATAACCTTCAACTGCTTCATCTGGGGCTTCTGCTTCATGACGTCGAAATTGCGGAACGAAAGACTGTAGCCGTCAGCGAGTGGCAGCGCGGCGATTACGTCGTAGGTTCCCGCGCCGTCGGCGAACAGAGTTCCGCCAGTAGCAGCATCGATTGGCTTGGCCTCGCCGTTCATCGTCATCGAGCCGCTTACTTTGTCGGGCTGCACGTCGAGATCGATGGTCATCGGACCTTGCTTGATGAGTCGCCGCTTGAGTAGCAGAGTTCCCTTTTCGATCGTGCTCGTGTCGGCAATCTCGCCCTGCGGCGTCATCGCGGTTTCGTTAACGGTCCACGCGCCGTTCTCGTCCTTGATCTCTCTCTTGATGGTCAACGGGATCGTTTGACTGCCCGCCACGATCGACGCTTTGTAATTCGCCGTGCCGGTTTGCAAATCGACGGCCGGTTTCGGTAACGCCGAAGTGGTTTCCATTTTCTTCGGCAGCGTGACCGTCTTCACGTCGACTGAAATCTCTTTCAGTCGCTGGGTCACCTCGGGAGTCATCGTCTCCTGATAACGGCCGCCGAGATACTTCGCGAGGAACTTCTCGCTCGCGGCAAACATCGCCATGTTGTTCACCGGCCGCTGAAAACCATGCCCTTCGTCAGGCGCGACGAGGTACTCAACCGGGAAGCCGCGATCGCGCAACGCGATCACGATCTGATCCGACTCGCGCTTGTTGACGCGCGGATCGTTTGCGCCTTGAACAACCAGCAGCGGAGTTTTGATCTTCGCGGCTGAGTTCAGCGGCGACTGTCGCTCCAACTGCGCTTTGCCTTCGGGCGTGTTCGGATCGCCCATGCGCTCGTAGAACAGTTTTCGAATCTGCTCCCAGTAAGGCGGGATCGAGTCGAGCAGCGTCAGTAGATTTGATGGTCCAACAATCGAGACCGCGGCGGCGTAAGTGTCGGGAGTGAAGGTTACGCCGGCCAGCGTCGCGTAGCCGCCGTAAGATCCGCCCATGATGCCGACGCGTTTGGGATCGGCGATGCCTTGAGCGATGAGATACTTCGCGCCCCAGGTCACGTCGTCCTGCATTTTCTGGCCCCACTCTTTGTTGCCCGCGTCGAGAAACTTCTTGCCGTAGCCGGTTGAGCCGCGGAAATTCGGTTGCAACACGGCGTAGCCGCGGTTCGCGAGAAACTGAGCGAACGAGTTGTAGCCCCAGCCGTCGCGCGCCCATGGTCCACCATGCGGAAACAGAATCACCGGCAGGTTCTTCGCTTCGACGCCTTTCGGCAACGTCAGATACGCGGGAACCTCGAGGCCGTCGGACGACGGATACTTGACCGCCTTCATCGGCGCAAGGTAATCGCGATTCAGCTTCTCGCGGATGCGGTATTGCAGCGTCAGCTTTTTGGTGTTGCGATCGAAGAGATAGGTCGAACCCGGATCGGTGTCGCTGTAGGCGGAAACGATCGCGAGCCTTTCATCTTTGGTCGCCGAGCCGAAACCGATCTCTTTTCCGGGGAGTTGCTTCTCGAGCAGCTTGTAATCGGCTTCGAAGTTTTTGTCCTTCCAGTAGATTCGCTCGCGCTCGTCTTCGTAACTGGTGGAGATCAGATCGTCGGTGACTTCCGAGAATGAAGCGTTACCAAAATCGACGCGCTTCAGCGGATCCGACTCGACCAGTTCTTCCTTGCCCGTGGTGGGATTGAACAACTCGAGCCGAACGAGATCGACACCGCTGCCTTTGTTGGTGACGAAGTAGGCGCGCTGACCGTCCTTGTGATAACGAACCGGTCCGCACGACTCGAATACGTTGCAGGAGTAAATCTTCGTGAGTCCGTTATCGTCGACGCGCAGGATTTCCGTGTCGCCGTTTTCAGCGGAGCGCGTCGCGAGTCGGAGCTGGTCTTTTAGATCGAACATCCAGCCGGTCACTCGGTCGGTGTTTTTGCGAATGAGTGAACGTTCGCCGCTGGAGATCTTGACCTTGTAGAGATCGTGCCAGGCGGGGTCGCGATCGTTCAGGCCGATGTAGATAGCGTCGGGCTCACTCCGCGGCACCGCGTAGATGGCGGCACGCACGCCTTTGGCGTCGGTCAGGTTTCGCGCCGCGGGCACGTCCTGTCCCGCAGCCGGATTGTCGGCAGGATTGACGGCGTAGACGTTGTAGTTTTCGTCGCCGGCTTTGTCCTGGACGTAAAGAATGTATTTGCCGTCACGCGACCAGAAGTACGCGGGGATCGGTCTCGTGGTGTCCGAGGTAATCGGTTTGGCGCTCGTGAAAGGGTCAGCCGTGCGCTTCACCCAGATGTTGCGCGTGCCTTTGAACGGCTTGATAAAGGCGATGTAAGCCCCGTCAGGCGAGATCTGCGCGCCGGAAATTTCCGGATCGCCGAAGAAGAGCTCGCGATCGATGAGCGGAGGCGCCTGGGCGTGAACCAGCGGCGCGACCACGAACAGAGTGAGGGCGATGAAAAGAAGACAAACGGAGCGACTGCGCATTATGAGACCTCTTTCGTTGTTTTTGTGGCAGATTCGTCAGGAACAGAAGTGCGTGTACGCAAGAGCAGCAGCCCATGTTTCAGTTGAGCCCATATTTATGTGAAAAAATGATCGACATTTGGGCCGGTGACCAAGGTATTATGAAACGTCGAGTCCCCCGCCGCCCTGTGGAATCGGGCCCTACTCACCTGCAAATAATAGGAAAAGGTAGAACAGCCGAATGGCATCGAACGGATACGTCGACTATTACGAGGCTCTTCAGGTAAGTGAAAGCGCCGAACCTGAAACAATAAGTCGCGTCTACAGAATCTTCGCTCAGCGCTATCATCCCGATAACCGCGAAACGGGGAATGAAGTCCGGTTCCGCGAGATAACCGAGGCTTACCACGTACTCTCCCACCCGGAGCGGCGCGCCCAGTTTGACGCAACTCACCAAAAGCAGAAAAAGGAACGCTGGCGCCTGGTGACCGCCGGGGTGGAGTCGGAAAACAACTTTGAGCTGGAGCAGATCGTGAGGCTGACAGTTCTCGAAGCGCTGTATACCAAGCGCCGGCTCGACTCGCAAAATCCGGGAATCTTTTTGCTGGAACTGGAAAAGCTGATCGGCCGCCCGCGTGAGCACCTGGAGTTCACCATCTGGTTTCTGGCTCAGAAGAAACTGATCAATACCGACGATGCACGCATGTATCTCACGGCGGACGGCGCCGAATACCTCGAAGAAAGTTACAAAACCAACCTGCAACGCAAGCGACTACAGTCGTCCAACGATTAATTCTCCGGCATTTCCGGATGGCGATCCATCATCCGGTGGAGTTGCTCCTGCTGTTCGGGCGTTAACCGGTTTTTCAACCGCACGGCAAGGCCGATGTGCAAACGCTTGATCTCACGCTCGAGGTCCAGCACTTTGTCCAGTTGGGCCAAAGCCTGCTGTTCGTTCACGGAAGGTGACTTCATCGTGTCATGCAGTAGTTGCATCTGGTCCTGAAGTTTCCACTGCAAATCCTGAAAGCTGGCGGTTGCTTTTTGCACTTCACTGCGCATGAACGTCTTCTGTTCGTCAGTGAGATTGAGCTGACTCGCGTGGTTCAGAATCATGTCGGGTGGAAACATGAGATGAGCCAGCGGATCCTGAGGCGGCGGCGGATGCGGCATCTGCGGCGCGTTCTGAGGGCCGGGCGCGTCAGGCGGATGCGGGTGCATCGGTGACTGCGTTGGTTGCTGGCCGGGGACGACAGTGGCAATCAGAAAAATGGCTAAGGCGATGGCGACGATTGCTTTCATTGATTCGACTCCTTCATCGTTTCATTGTTCCTGGGTAAAAACTGTTTCAGCGCTTCGGCGGATTCATTGAGTTGCGGTAGCGAATTGAAACCGACTGCCGTGGGCGAGTTCATGAGTATGTTTGTCGGCGATTGCCAGCGGGAGATCATTGCAACTGCGGTCGCCCATTCAGCATTTCGGCGTTTCTCGAGGTGTTTCGTACTGCGCCGGTGTGATCTCGCGTGACTCGCAGAGGTCGCCTGGTTGTTTGCGTAGGGAGTTGCCGCTGCCGGTGTTGGCGATATTCGTGGGGCAATGTTGAGGGCGTTCTGAGCCGCAGGCATGGTGGACGTAGCGGACCACGACCACAGCGCCAACGCAGCCGCTGCTACGAAAGACACGGCGGCGAACGTGATTAGTGGCGCAGAAATTCTGAATCGCCCAATCGGCGCCGCTCCAGTGCTCGCACGTTGCTGCGCTTTATTCCAGAGGCTGTCAAACCCCGGCGCGCAGCTTTGATCTTCGAGCGATAGTTCAGAGAACTGCACCCGAATTTTCTTTTCGTCTCCAGCTAATTCCATAATCGACTCCCTGTCGTTCCAGTGCCTCGCGCAAACTCTTCTTTCCGCGATCGTAATGGCGTCGCACGCTGCCAACCGAAAGGTTCATTATTTCAGCGGCTTCACTCAAACTCAGATCCTGATAGAACACGAGGTGCAGCGTCTCGCGTTGCCGGGCCGGCAAACGGGCCAGCGCCTGCTGAAATCGTTGCTGCATTTCGGATCGCTCGAGTTCCGCCTCATGGGGCGAGGCGACTTTGATGTCCGAGTGCGTACTCGTCGTGAATGTCAGCGTGCGCAGCAGATGCTTGCGACGTTCGCTAATCGCTACGTTGCGAATCACGCCGAATAGCCACGTTTGCAGTTTGCACTGGCCGCCGTAGACGGCTTTTCCCTGCAGGATTTTCAAATAGACGGTCTGCAAAACTTCTTCGGCATCGGCGCCGTTGTGCTGACAACATGCCAGGGCCCAGCCATAACTGGCCTGATGAAGTCTTTCGAGTTCCGCTTTGAGTTCCGAGAGCTGCATCGGCGAACTTTCGATGTTCCGAGTATTAGTCGCTTTGTAAGTGTCCCGAATTTAGGACCACCCGTGAGTAGAGATTTCCGGTTTTTTAGTTAGTAGAAATTCTCTGGGCGTCAGGTCGCGCAGAGATTCATGTGGTCGCTCCTCGTTGTATTCCTTGATCCATGTTTCGGTCTGTTCCCGCACCTCGTTCAGAGTTTGAAACACATACATGTCGAGCACTGCCTGGCGATAGCTGCGATTGAATCTTTCAATAAAGCCGTTCTGCATTGGTTTGCCTGGTTTGATGAACTCGAGTGTCACGCCATGTTCCTCGGCCCATTCAGCCAGCGCGATCGACACGAGTTCGGGACCATTGTCTAATCTCAGCTTGAGTGGGTAGCCGCGGACAGCGGCTATCCGCTCAAGCGTTCGCACCACACGTGCTGCGGGTAAGTTGAAGTCCACTTCGATCGCCAGGATCTCGCGATTAAAATCATCCACCACATTGAAGGTGCGATAGCGACGACCATCCCATAACGCATCGCTCATGAAATCTGCCGACCAGCATTCGTTCATTGCTTCAGGTACCACTAGCGGTAAAGGACATCTTGTTGGCAAACGTCTTTTGCCTTTTCGTCTTTTGTTCAGTTTCAGGCTGCAATACACGCGATGGACACGTTTGTGATTCCAACGCCGGCCTTGGCGTCGCAGTCGCTTAAACAGCTTTGGAAATCCTTCCTCCGGTCGCTGATGGGCCAACTGCAATAGCAACTCAACCAGCTCGCCGTCACGGTTCGGTCGGCAGCGATAGCGATTAACCGAGCGCCTCAAGTTCACGGCAGCACACGCGCGCCGTTCGCTGAGTCCGTGCTCGCTTCGTAACGCCACCACCAGTTCGCGTTTGGCCGTCGGCGTTACAGCTTTTTTGCGATCACATCTTTCAGCGCTCGATTCTCTAGCAACAAGTCAGCTGAGATCTGCTTCAATCGCCGGTTCTCTTCTTCCAGTTCACGCAAGCGCTTGATGTCTGAAGCCTGCATGCCGCCGTACTTTGACTTCCACTGGTAGTAAGTCGCTTCGCTGATCTCGTGTTCACGACAGATGTCCTTTACTGTCCGTCCTGCTTCAACTGCCTTCAAGATCGCGATGATCTGATGTTCGCTGAATTTGCTCCGCTTCATTCGGCCTCCTGGCGTCATAGTCGCCCGGAAACCTCTACTTTTCAATGGCCCGCATTCTCGGGATACTTACAGCTTGAGCAGGCCAGATTGTATGACAAGGATTGGCTGAGGGTCGCGGTGGAAAGCAAAAAGCCCGCTCGAATTGCTTCGAGCGGGCTAAGGAATTAATCCCGGCGACTTCCTACTCTCCCACGCAGTTTCCCGCGCAGTACCATCGGCTCCAGCAGGCTTAACTTCCGTGTTCGGGATGGGAACGGGTGTGACCCTGCCGACAAAATCACCGGAAAACTTATTGAGACCTTCCGCGGAAGGTCTCAGAAATCGAATAGCGACTGATTATCGCGGCAAGCTTCACGCGCAAGCGCGAAGTGCTTGTTGCTTGAGTAAATTTTATGGTCAAGCCATGGGACTGATTAGTAGTGGTCAACTGAACGCATTACTGCGCTTACATATCCACCCTATTACCTCGTGGTCTACAAGGAGTCTCACTGGCAGGTCTAATCTTGGGTCTGGCTTCACGCTTAGATGCATTCAGCGTTTATCCATGCTCCACTTAGCTACCGAGCGCTACGGCTGGCGCCATAACTCGTACACTAGAGGTGGATCCATCCCGGTCCTCTCGTACTAAGGACAGATTCCCTCAAACCTGCTCCGCCCACACCAGATAGGGACCGAACTGTCTCGCGACGTTCTAAACCCAGCTCACGTACCGCTTTAATTGGCGAACAGCCAAACCCTTGGGACCTTCTTCAGCCCCAGGATGCGATGAGCCGACATCGAGGTGCCAAACCCTGCCGTCGATGTGAACTCTTGGGCAGGATCAGCCTGTTATCCCCGGCGTACCTTTTATCCGTTGAGCGACGGCCCTTCCATACAGAACCGCCGGATCACTAACTCCTACTTTCGTACCTGTTCGACTTGTTTGTCTCACAGTCAAGCTGGCTTATGCGTTTACACTCTACGGCTGATTTCCAAACAGCCTGAGCCAACCTTCGAGCGCCTCCGTTACAATTTGGGAGGCGACCGCCCCAGTCAAACTACCCGCCTGATAGTGTCCCTGAACCGGATTACGGCTCTAGGTTAGAGTCCAGACAAACGAAGGGTGGTATCTCACCGTTGGCTCCCCGAAGCCCAAAAGCCTCGGTTCAAAGCCTCCCACCTATCCTGCGCATCGTTTGCCCGAACCCACTATCAAGTTGTAGTAAAGGTGCACGGGGTCTTTCCGTCTAGATGCGGGAAACCGGCATCTTCACCGGTACTACAAGTTCGCTGTGCCTCTCGTTAAGACAGCTCCCAGATCGTTACGCCATTCGTGCAGGTCGGAACTTACCCGACAAGGAATTTCGCTCTGACATTGTTACATCAACTCGCGTTGACGGGTTGGTCATTTCTGCCAACCTCTGCATGTCGCCATGCAGCACGGACTATATCTTCATCTTCATCGAGGAAGATGCCTGGCGTGTAGTCTCTGAGGATTCTAAGAATCTGGATGGTTTCTTACGATTCATCGTTTGTGCGATGTTCGCAATTTCCATGATTCCTTCAAAGTTCAAATGTTTTCTTTCCCCGATCAACTCCAGCACGCGCGCGAACTTTTCAAAGTCCTCACGCTTAGCTGTTCGGAGTTGATGCTCACGAAAGAACGGAATGATCTTCTCTTTCAAATCCGCAAGCGAACGAACACAGAAGCGATAAAGATGCTCCTTATGATTGTCATTGCGGCGATTGATAAAGACCTTCCCACATTCAAAGAACTCTTTGAGATCATGCAATGCTTGCAAGCTTCTTCCACTTTGAGTTACGACGAACTCAGGGAATACTTGCCAGCCCGTAGCCGTTGTTGCTTTTTGAATGGTTATTGAAAAACAACCTTCGCCATCAACAAAACCTACGATCCATCCGACTGTTCTTAGCCTTTCCTGCTGATTATCTGCACCCAACATATTGTCACTGCCTTTCTGGGGCGAGTAATGTGGGATACTCAGACTTTCCAGCATATAGCCAAGTTTCTCTAAGGCTGCATTAGTCAACCTTAGGACCGTTATAGTTACGGCCGCCATTCACTGGGGCTTCGATTCGCAGCTTCACCTTGCGGCTGACCACTCCTCTTAACCTTCCAGCATTGGGCAGGCGTCAGCCCCCATACGTCGTCTTCACGACTTTGCGGAGACCTGTGTTTTTAGTAAACAGTCGCCTGGGACATTTCTCTGCGACCATCCCGGAGGATGGCACCCCTTTTCCCGAAGTTACGGGGCTAGTTTGCCGAGTTCCTGAACGAGAGTTCTCACAAGCGCCTTAGGATTCTCACCCCACCTACCTGTGTCGGTTTGCGGTACGGTCACATCGCGTGTATAGCTGAACGAGAATTTTCTTGGCAGCTGGGGTCAGCGACTTTTTTCGGGTTTTACCCCTACTTTCGTCCCTACCTTTACCCTGATGTCGCCCGGATTTGCCAAAGCGACGGGATATGGTGAGTTCAACGGCACATCCATCGGCCGTCTCGCCTACCCTACTGCGTCCTCCCACAGCACACGTTAGTGGTTCCGGAATATTAACCGGATTTCCATCGACTACGCCTTTCGGCCTCGCCTTAGGTACCGACTAACCCTGAGCAGATTAACTTTACTCAGGAAACCTTAGGTTTACGGCGCGCGGGGTTCTCACCCGCGTTATCGCTACTTATGCCGACAGAGTCTTTTCCGATCGCTCCAACGGCCCTTTCGGTACCGCTTCACAGCTACGGAATGCTCGCCTACCATCCATCTATTGCTAGATGAATCCGAAACTTCGGTACGTGGTTTGAGCCCCGTTATATTGTCGGCGCAGGGCTGCTTGACCAGTGAGCTATTACGCTTTCTTTAAAGGATGGCTGCTTCTAAGCCAACCTCCTGGCTGTCAGTGCTTCCCTACTTCCTTTTCCACTTAACCACGATTTTGGGACCTTAGTTGTCGGTCTGGGCTGTTTCCCTCTCGACCACGGAGCTTAGCCCCCGTAGTCTGACTCCCGGATATGCGTTCACGGCATTCGAAGTTTGATTGGGTTCGGTAACCTTGTGAGGCCCCTAGCCCATTCAGTGCTCTACCACCGCGACGATTCATCCGAGGCTAGCCCTAAAGCTATTTCGGCGAGAACGAGCTATCACGAAATTTGATTAGCCTTTCACCCCTATGCACAGCTCATCCAAATGGTTTTCAACCCAAACTGGTTCGGCCCTCCACGTGGTGTTACCCACGCTTCAGCCTGGCCATGCATAGATCATCTCGCTTCACGTCCGAATACCACAGACTAAACGCCCTATTAGGACTCGCTTTCGCTTCGGCTCACTTATCGTTTAACCTTGCCTGTGACATTCACTAGCCGGCTCATTATGCAAAAGGCACGCGGTCAGTCAGGACGAACCTTGACCTCCCACTGCTTGTAAGCACACGGTTTCAGGTACTATTTCACTCCCCTCACCGGGGTTCTTTTCACCTTTCCCTCACGGTACTGGTTCACTATCGGTCACTTCGGAGTATTTAGCCTTACCGGATGGTCCCGGCAAATTCATGCAGGATTCCTCGTGTCCCGCATTACTCGGGTGCCTGAGCATAACGGAGGGTTCCAAGTTTTCGCGTACGCGACTATCACGCTCTCTGGTCGGTCTTTCCAAACCGTTCCGCTAACCTGAACCTTTGTAACTCCTAACTCTGGTCCCACGACCCCAGGAGAGCATGCCCTCCTGGTTTAGGCTGATCCGCGTTCGCTCGCCGCTACTAGCGGAATCACTGTTGTTTTCTTCTCCTCCAGGTACTGAGATGGTTCACTTCCCTGGGTTTGCTTCAACCACCCTATTTTATTCAGGTGGAGATACATGAGTTTTACTCATGTGGGTTCCCCCATTCGGAGATCTGCGGGTCACAGGATGCTTGCTCCTAACCGCAGCTTATCGCAGCTTGCCACGTCCTTCATCGCCTCGAAGTGCCAAGCTTTCCAGCACAGTGGGATCCGAAGCTTGGAATTCACGTGACTTGAAGTCGCGGC
>JADMIO010634516.1_pt1 | contig 26394 bp, 22 predicted proteins | sample 8958161 | NCBI WGS metagenome assembly JADMIO01 (sample SAMN16585339, study PRJNA669376) | soil metagenome | isolation source: Crop rotation soil | place: USA: Cullars Rotation, Alabama | collected 2011 | reverse complement strand
CTGGTCGCCTCGGGGATTCTCTAGCGCGCCCCGCCGTACTGCGCGGTGGCTTGCTGGAAGGCCCTGGCGACGCCGACTCGCGCGCGGTCGGCGACTTCGACGGCCAGGGCTTTATCCAATTCGCGTTCCTCGTGGACGCGGATCACCATGCGCGGCAAGCGCACGCGACCGATCTGGGCGCGGCGCGCCAGGATGTGGGGAGAGGTCGGGCGCTCGTCGGGTGATTTGCTGGCTTCGCGCTTCCAGAATTCGATCATCTCGGCAACGTACCTGGGCAGAACCTTGCCGATGATTTGAAACCCGGAGCCGGCAAGCCATGACTCGAAAGCCTCGGCGAGCGGGTCCTGGCGGCGGGCGAGGCGGGCGCGTTCGATCTCGTCGCCGAAGGCGGTTTCGGCGAGCTGTGCGGCGCTCTTCGCCACCCGGCGATAGCGGGCCGCCGAACCCATGTTGACCGCCGCCGTTCCCGCTTTACCCATCGCCTCACTGAAATCGGTGAGGCCGAGGATGCCGGCGTCGAAAATGGCGTCCAGTTTGGTCTTCAGCGTATCGCCGGTGTCGACGAGGTTCTGGCGCAAGGCGCCAGCTTCCTTGCCGGCGAAAAAGGCGTCGTAGATATTGGGAAAGGCGACCTTGCTCAGGTCCGGGGGGATGGCCTCGCCCGGAAATGGCGTCCAGGTCGCGGCGATGCCGATGGTATCTCGAAGCCCCGTGAGCCGCTCATCGATTGCCCAGGCGATGATCCAGTGGTCTTTCCTGAAGTCGTCAATCTTCTTTTGTAGGTCGGCGGCCTTGCTCGGGTCCTGACGCCATTCGAGGATGTCGTTTAAGGTGAAGTGCAAGTCGAAAACAGCCTCGGGCAAAGGATTGACGGCAGCGCCGAGATCTACGCTCATGACGCTTTCCAGATAATCTCCGAGCCCATAGAGGAATTTAACCAGGCCATCAAAAAAAGTCTTCAACTCCTTGCCGGTCGTTTTCAGCCACTCCTGCACCTCGTCGAAGTAGACCTTGGCGAAGGTCCCGTAGAGGCCGAGCGTCGGAATGACATCAGCCTGTAGGACGACCAGCCATTCAAGCGCTTGCCGACCGATATCAAACAGGGTCACGTACAGAAAGTCTATGACATCACGCCGCAGCCCGAAGACATCGTTCTGGATCAGCGTCAGCTGGTCGAGCAGTTTCAAGCGCCCGACCATATTCGCCGTCTGCGCCATCTGCGTCAGCAGTTGTTCGACCGCCGGCAGCACCAGGATGCCGCCGATAATCAAGCGAGACAGGTCGGCCAGACCGCCGCCGGCTTGCGGCTCGGTAGATGGTTTTGAGGGAAAACGCTGGCGAATCACGCCGATCAACTCCATGCCGCCGGAGGTGAACCTCTTGACCTGCTCGACCGTCGCCGGGTCGTTGATCATGCGGAAGAACAGGCCGGCCTCGCCGATCAGGTCTTGCCAGCTGCGCTTCAGCGTGACGTTGAACAACTCCTTGTCGGGCTGTTTGAAGCGGTCGAGCGATTCGATGATCATCTGCACCGTGCGCGCGAGGGTGGCGAGGAGGTTGGGCAGTGCGGTCTCTGCGGCAATCATGGACTTGGCGAGGCCGAGGCCGCGCCCGAAGGCGACGAACGGCGCCGCCGCGGTCGCCCAGAAGCCCGAAGGCGGCGGCTCGCCTTCAGGCCCGAGCGCGCCATGCTGCGACGTGTCGATCCACACCGATAGCGCGTCGCCGGAAAAGCTGAAGACATGGAAGGCGCGCGTCGCCTGTTCGCGCTCCTGCGTCTCTTTCAGGCGCTTGGTCAGCCATTCAGCAAGCTTGCGCAACGACTCGCTGATCGACCGTCGCTGTAAGAAGTACGCGGTGCGAAACGGGGCGATGACCGCGTCGAAATCGATGGGCATTGGGTTTTCCGTTCGGTCGGCGGCGGGGGCGTCGCCGTCATTGGTCGGTGCCGCCCGCCTCTGTCGCATACGGCTGCTTTTCCAGGGCGGTCTTCAGATCGGCGCTCCAATCGCGGACTACGCGATCCTTCATGCCCGGCGCGGTGATTCGCACCCGGCCCACCTTCACGCTCAGGCGCTCGCCGCCGGGCAGGTCGCGCACAGGGAATTCCGCCTTCTTGCCATAGAGGAACTCGTCCAGCTTCCAGAATATGCCTTGCAGTCTGGGCACCTCGTCGGCAACGGCGGGCGGCAGCAGGTGATCGATGATCGTAAAGAGCTGCGCCCGCAGCTTGGCTTCCGCCTTCTGGGCTTCGTCTAACAGCTCGTCCCTCTTCTTGCCCTTGAGTACGGCCTTGCGTTCGGCGGCGAAGACGTCGAAGGGGGGACGGCGCAGCCGCTGCAATTCCTTCTCGACATCGGCGCTCGGCATGAAGACGTAGCCGCCTTCCGGCTTCGTGAAGACGTCCAGGGAGGAAGGCTGTGGCCAGCGCCCCCGCGTCAACCACTTCTCGCGGGCGAAGGTCTCTTCGGGCGGCGGGAAGAGCGGCAGGTCAGGCTTGTTCGGGAAGTTGAGCTCCTTCGGCCACGGCGGCATCGCGGCGATCAGCTTGCCGACGAAGTACTCCTTGACGTCATCCTTGAAGGCTTCCCACATCCCCATCAGGGGCTTCTCAGGTTCTTCCGCCGTGCTTAGCACTTTGCCGATCACCTTGAAGCGGCGAGCAAGCTCCTTGATTTGCTTAACCAGCCAGCTCTCCGTGGTCATCTTCTTGATCAACGGCAAGACTTTGTTGAACGCGTCCTCCAGCAGACGCTGGATTTCCACCCAGGCGCGGATCTCCTTTTGCAGCTTGCCCTCTTTGATGACAGGGATTTTTTCAAAGGCGGGTTCGGCGGTCTTGAAGAGGGCGCCGAACTGCTCTTTGAGCAGCTTGAACCACTGCCGGAAGGTCCAGATGATGCCCTGGATAACCGCCCACGGCGAGCGCTTCCCGACATAGAGGTCTTTCAGTTTCTCAATCAGGTTGGCCAGAATTTCGCTGATGATACGAAACACATTCTCCGCCAGCAGAACGATCAGGTCGAGTTGCTTGGCCAGGGTCGAAAGCCGCGGGCCGACCCAGGTGATGACGAACGCCAGCAGGGCGAAGACGAAGGGCACCAGCACGGCCAGGCTAGCGAACACGTCGAGCAGCTTGCCCAACAGCGGATTGCGCACCTCGGAGCGCGGGCCGATCAGTTGTTCGAGAAACTCGCGGGCGGCGATGAAGAGCTGCGCTACAGCGCCCAGGAAGGCGTGAATCGGCGCCAGCTGATCGCGGTAGGCGATGGCTCCGAGCGGCAGGCCGGCGCCGGCGACCGGCAGGCCGAGGGCAAAAACCAGTAGTCCGACGGCGCCGAAGGTCAGCCAGTTGAGGACGCCGGCCAGCGTCGTCAGCGTACCCGGCATCTGGTCGGCGATGGTGGCCATTAGCACCATCGAAGAGGTCGGCGCCAGCAGCGCCCCGACCAGCGTGCCGGTGATGCCGGCCAGCGGCTCAAGCAGGTTCGGGTCGGGCGTCTCGCGCCGCGCCTGGCGGCGCAGCTCCTTGTAACGTGCCGCCAGCGCGTCGAGGTTGGCGAGGGCGACCCGCAGGTTGCCCGCGAACATCGGCAGACCTTGGCCGAACCAGCGCGCCATGAAGGCGCCGCGCGCGCGGTCGAGCAGTAGCTCTTCTAGCCCCACCAGCTCATTCCAACTGCTCAACTTCGAGATGTCGCGTCGCCAGGTCCCGAACGTGTCATGGAGGATTAGCGCCAGGGGCATCTATCGTCTCCGTGCCGCTTCGATTTGGGAGTTCTCGCGCTCGATCTGCTCGACCAGTAGACGTACGAAGGCCCGCCGCTCTTCGATGTCGAGGCTCATCAGCTCGCTCCAAGACCAGTGCAGGTGATAAGCCAGGAAGAAGATCTCGCGCCGCAGGCCCTCGGCGTCTACTCCAGTGCTAAAAAATGGGTCAGATCCAGCGACGTTTTGAAGGTCTGGCCGCAGCCCGGACACTCGATGTGCCGGGTGATCTCGACGCCGGGCGCCACCTCGTTGAGCGCCCGGTCGATCAAGCGCCGGTCGGTCAGCGTCAGGTCGGCGAGGATGCGCGGGCCGATGGCCTCCAGCCGGTGCTTCGGCAGGTCGCCGAGCGACTTCATGCAGCGCGACAGCAGGGCGTTCTTTCCGAGCGAGGCGTTCTGGCGCATCTGCGAGGCGACAGCCGTCTCGTCCGTGCCCGTCGGCAGGCGCAGGCGCAAGGCTTTATGCACCTGGCCGTCCTTGTCGAGGTAACCGTCTTCGAGCGCCACGACGACCTCCTCGACCGACTCGCTCTCGCCGATCATGCGCACCGGCAGTTCGTCGAGGTCTTCGGTGACCTCTACCGATTCGTTGCAGGTCGGGCAGCTATAGCGCGCCGGCAACTCCGAGCCGAAGGTCAGGCTGCGCAGCTTGAGGAGCAGGAAGTTGCGATCAGCCGAGTACATGGACTCGACCGTCTTGGTGCCATTCTTCGGCAGCTCGCCGAGCCGCACCAGGCAACTGTGGAGCAGCTCTGTGACCAGCTTGCCGCCATTGCGCTGAAAGCGCCGGTCGGCGAGGATGGCCTCCTCCTTGCCCGTCATCTTGCGCAGCACGACGGTGCGGTGGAGATTGCCTTCCTCGTCGGTGTAGCCGATGGGCAGGGTGAATTCGCTCTCCATCCTACCTTTCGTCGATGCGTTTGTGCTCATAATCCCTCCACGGTATTCGAGACGCTCGGACGGCTTGCGCGGCCCGCCCGGCTCAAGCCTTGTACTCCAGCTCCAGGCCCTCATGTTCGAGCACGATGGTCTGCTTCATCAGGCCGGTCGAGCCGGCCTCCAGGTCGGTGAATTTCGACGACTTGACCCAGGCGTTCTTGAACGAGAAGATCATCACCGGCGCACCGTTGTGGAGCTTGGTGATGGCGCCGTTGCGGCGCTTGCTCGACCCCCCGTTCTTGTCTGTGTTCAGGTCGAAGGAATCTCGAAACCACTGCTGGAAGGCCTTGTCCTGGTCGCTGCCATCGACGTAGCGCTCGATGGTCAGCGGCTCGAACTTGATCTTGGTCGCCGCCACTTTGTAGACATGGTTGCTGCCGCCATCGGCTTGCTCGATGGTGTCGATCTCGCCCTCGCTGAGCCCCGAGACTTTGCTGACTCCCGGACTCTTGGTGCCGCCGATTTCGAGGATGAACTCGTTGGCGCGATAGCTCTCGTAAAACTCTCCGACTTTCGGCATCGCTCACTCCTTTGCGTTAAGCCTCGCTGGCGCTGGCGCCACTCGGCTGTTGTCCGACAATGATGATGATGGTCTCCGCTGGCTTGGACGGATAGAAGTAGATTTCGACCTTGAGATTGCCCTGATCGACCTGATCGGGCGGGTTGTTCGAGGCGTCACAGATCACCTTGAAGACCTGTGCCGGTGTGCCCGTGCCGAAGGCCCCCTGCCGCCACAGCCCCATCAGGAAGGGCGTCACGGTCTGGATGCGGATGGCGTCCCACAAGCTGTCGCGGTTGGGCTCCTGGCGCACCCAGCGCAGGCCATTCTTGAGGCTGCTCTTGACGTAGTTGAACAGCAGCCGGACGTTGACGTAGAGCCAGCGCGTATCCGTAGACAGCGTCCGCGAGGCGTCAACGATGACGCCGGAACGCGGCACGGCGCGAATGCCGTTGACGCTGCCTTCCTTGACCAGCGCCGTGTGCTCGGTGTCGCTCAGCCGGTACTCGACGTCGAGCACGCCGAGTAAGTTGGCCTCGTCGCCGGCAGGCGCTTTCCAGATGCCGCGCGTCGTCTCGACGCGCGCGTAAACGCCCATGACGTGGCCGACCGGCGGCAGCGTCTTGATCGGGTTGTTGCCGACGCCGGCGGGGTCTGTGACCATAATCCACGGGCCGTAGAGCGCCCCATAAACCTTCTTACCCTGAAACGCCTGGCCGTAGGCGACGGCCTGCCCGGCGGCGACGAAGCCCTGCGGCACCGCGCCGACGTACATGCAGTCGCCGCGACCGGCGCAGTAGGCGAGGCCGGCGGTGGTGATCGGCGGATCCGTGCGCTCGCAGCCGACGAGCTGCACGTCGGTGGCGTCAAAGACGTAGAAGCCGGTGCGCGCGGCCTGGTCGCCGATGAAGTCTTTCGTCGTCGGCACGCCATCACGACCGTTGGTGAAGGGGGCGAAGGTGGCGTTGGCCTTCGGCACAGTGGCGCCGACGCCGTTCTTGTTGTCCAGGTCGGTGGCGACGACGTACTTCGAGCCGGTGATCGGGTCGTTCAGCACCTCGACCACGTAGTCAGAGACATCACTCTCCATCGACAGGCCGGTCCAGGTTTCGACAATGTGCGCGCTGTCGTTGCTGCCGTAGGCAATCGTCAGGTCGAAGGTCACGCGGCTCACTTGAATCTTGACCGCGTCGAAGGTGGAGGGGTCGGCTGTGGTCGATCCCCAGGTGACGTCGTTGGTCAGCGGGTTTATGGTGAGCAGTTTCGCGAAGGTGCTCTTCGTGCCATCGGTGATGCGCACGGCATCGCCGATGGCGAACGGCGAGAGGTCGGCCAGTCTGGTGCCCGTCGCGCCGACGGTTGCCGGCGTGCCGACCGTCGGGTTATTCATCTTCGTCAGCCCGAGCGTGGCGTTGTCGGCGGTGACCTGAATCCGCGTAAAATCGCGCTGCAACTTGGCCGCCGCCCCCGTCGAGGTGAGCACGAGCTTGGGATCAGCCGTCAGCGAGGCGATGAGCTTGCCGGTCTGGCGGTTGATGGCGTCGCGGATTTGTGCCGCCGTCGCCTTGGTGGGGCCGTCCGGGAAGTCTGTCGGGACGAATTTGAGGTCGGTCGCCGTAGACTCATTATCGACCTTCACCGACAGCGTCGGGAAGGTCGACATATCGACCGTCGCGCCAAAGGTGACGGTGCCGGTGACCGAGGCCGGCGTCACCTCAAGCACGCGCACCGCCGTCTCGGTGTGGGCCGCGGTCGTTAAGTAAAGGCGCTCGCCCCACTTCCCCGGATCAGCGACGCCGCGGTAGCCGGCCTCCAGCTTGAGCGTATCCTTGGTGTTGTCTTTCAGGATGAGCGACGCGGCGACTGCGCCGGTCGTCGCGTCGCTCGATACCACGCGGTTGACGTAGGCCGTGCGACCGCCATTGTCGAAGAAGCCCTTGAGCAGGTAGGCGCCGAGGCCGCCGGCGAAATAGCTGCCGAAGCGCTCGACGAACTGCGGAAAGCTGGTGACCGGCACGGGCGTGTTCGGCACGCCGCGCTGCGTGACGATGTTGAATGCGGCGACGGAGGTGGCCGCGCTGACGATGCCAGGCGCCCCCAGGCCGTCGACTTCGACGACGTTCAGTCCGATGTTGTATGGCATTTATTCCTCTCTCTTGCTAGCCCGGCGGCGCCGCCTCTGCCAGAAGTCTCAGGCCGAGTCGCGGCGTCCGCGCGAGCGCTGACTGGTCGGTTTCTTCGCTTTAGCTGGCGCGGCGGCGCCGGCGGAATCGCCCCCCGCCTCCATTGCCTCTCCCTCGTCCGTCAGGCCCGCCGGCGGGACATCGGGCAGGGGCTCGACGCTCGTGCGCGTCATCAGCAGCCGCTGCTGTCGCAGCACCGCGAGTTGCGGCGCCGCGAGGTCATCCGCCCGCACCTCTGCCTGCTGGTGCGGGCCCAGCACCAGCACGCCGGTCGCCAGATGCAATTCGACCGGCTGGTTCTGATGGTTGGTCACGAAGTATCGAATGCGCTCTTCTTCACCCATCCGCTTCTCCTTCACTGGTGAGAGCCGCCGCGCCTGACTAGGACCGCAGGTCGCCGTCGATGATGATGGCCTTGGCCGGCGATACCAGGCCGCCCGCGCCGGCCTCCTGTCTGGTCGATATCCGGTAAAAGAGCGGAATGGTGTCGGTTCGTAATTTGCCGAGGGGGTCGAAGGGAGGGACGACGACCGATTCCATAGGCAGCGGCAGGCCATTGACCAGCAGTTCTCCGCGCGGTGCCAGGGTTCGCAAGGCGAACTCAAGCATCTGCGACTGCGACGGCCTGTCGTCGGCCTCCGCGGTGATCTGATAATACAGCTCGTAGGCATTGCCTGGCGGGCGCAGGCGGTATCCGCCGCCGGTAAAATCGCCTCGCGGGCGCGCCGCGTCCGTGCGCTCAGGCGAATAGACGATGTCGTAATGGGTGATCTCGAAATAAGGGCGGTTCTGGTTCAGCGCCCCCTGAGCCGGGTGCAGCACTGCCGGCACGGCGGTGCCGTTCAGCGCCAGGATGTTGTTGAGTTGCGCGACCAGGGCGGCATCGACATCGGCGATCATCTCGTCGCGCACGGCAATGAGATCGTCGAGGTTGCACTGGAATGGCGGGCTGGCGCTGACGCAGCGAAACCGTATCTGCGTGACGGCGGGACGGATGGCCATGTCGAGGTCGCCGAGGCTCAGACGAACAGGCTCCCAGACGCCGACCTGCGACACCGGCAGGTAACGCCTCCAGGTGTTGGCAGGGTCGTCCAACCCCAGCGCCGCGCTCGCCAGAGTCAGCTCGAAGAAGAAGGGGTGCGCCGCGGTCCCATCGGCGGCGCGAGAGCTGTAAAGCCACACCCGTAACGCATCGAAGGAGCGCAAATCAAGCCCGGCGAGGTTGCGCCGCAGGCTATGATTGAGCGCGCCGCCGGTAGCCGAGACGCGCCCGGAAGCGGGGTCAACGTTGGGGCGTGGTCGCGAGGTGTCGACTTGGAGGGAGAGTTCCGTCGAAGGCGTGACCCCATCAGGCGCGAAGGCCTTCCAGGGCGCAGCATCCTGCATCAGGTCAACACTCACTGAGGGCATTTCACTATCCTGTCAGACAGGGCCGAAATCCCTGCCGCCGAGGCTCGCCCCTGCGGCCAGACAGCCTGCCTCGCAGCCGGTTCCGAGAGCGGCGAGCGGACCGCCGGAAAGCGCCTTTCAGCGCCTCAACATTTGCCTGGCGCCGCCGGGCCGGGAGCAGGCGACGCTCGCGCCCACCGGTTCGATGTACGCCGCGTCAATCTCCACCGCGAAAGCCCGCGAGATCGAATCGATGGAAACGACCACCCGCGTGCTGTTCTTCATACGCAGGAGGACGCCCTCCATGCCCGCCAGGATGCCGCCGCTGATCACCACCCGCTCGCCCGCCTCCAGCAAGGCGTGCGGCTCGGCTTTGCCATGTTCGACTCCTTGCTTGATCCAGGCGATTTCGTCCTCGGAAACCGTCGACGGCGAATGCTTCGGTCCGACCAGCGAAACGACGTTGGGCAGCGTGAGGACCTTCAAGCGTTCAAGCAACGGCAAGCGAACAAACACGTACCCTGGGAACAACGGAATCTCAAGCCTGACGCGGCGGTCCTGCCACTGACGTAAAGCCTGGTAGCAAGGCAGGAAGTGCTCGACGCTACGGCTGCTGAGCCGATGCGCCACGCGCTTCTCCTGGTTGGAACGGACGAAGAGCACATACCACTTTGGCTCTCGCAAGTCCGTCATCGAATCGCTTTCACCCATGATGCTGGCGCCCCCGCTCTTCATGACCAGAAAAGCCTTGCCTCGGCATACAGCTTCGCCCCATCTCTTACAGGGCATCAGGTGATCTCGGGCTCGCTCATGCTGCTTTGGGCCACGCAATAGGAAGATGGCCTTCCTCTGCGGTGTCTGGTTAGCGGGTGCCCGGACGCCTGGAGTCGATAACAACATCCCTCTCACCAGCAACTACCTTGCCAGGTATTCAGGCTAGTGTTTTTTGAGACAGGCCAATCAATTAGCCGATAAAATTGCAAAGCCCCCGCGACCCCTGGGTCGGCTGACACCCATCTGCGCATCCGCAGCAGCGGCGCTCGAAGCGCGGTATGCTTATGGCTTCGAGCCGGCGTGGGGAATCCGACAGGAACAAACTGCGGGAGTTGGGGGTGATGCCCCAGGGGTGAAGTAGCAGCCCTGTTTGATGCCTTGCAAGCAGGCACTCAAATGGTGGTTCATCACCGATCCGCAGCGTCACGGCCTCTGATTTACGGTTTTGGGTTTCTCAGTTGATAACGCCGCGACGGGCCTTCGCCCAAACCTTCCAGCACTCCTTGTTCGGTCAATAGCTGCACGGCGCGTGCGACCGCATTAATGTCGATGTGAATGGGTTGGCGCGCCAGCCACCATTCGCTGATCTTCTCCAGGGTAGCGGCCTGCGGCTGTTCAGCAAGAAAATGCAGGATCGCCTTGGTCAACGCGGCCTCATATTGCTCAGGACTTTTCCGATTCATGGGCGTCCCCGAAGCACTGGCGACAACGGCGCCGGTGCGAGTTCATGTTTCAGGAAGTCGATACCGAGCAATTCTGGAGCCGAGTGGTCGCCCGCTGTTTGAATTCGCGGGGCAAAGACTTAGCCCGAACGACGAGGACGAGGCGGGTACTAAAAGGCGGGTGGAGAATCCCCCGCAGGTGGCGAAAAACTCACCCGGAGGAACCCGCCCATCGTGCCAGGCGCAGGATTCAGCCGGGCGCACTGTGGACCGCCGTCGGCCTCCGTACACCTCTACTTTAAACCTCTGCGGGCCTGGCTATAAGGAATTGGATGGATGGAAGAGGCGAGGGTCGAGGCGATATTTCTTCAGGAGTTTGCCCAGATCGCGACGCTCTTTTCCCGCCGCCCGTGCCGCTTGACTGACATTGCCTTGATGGGCGCGCAGCAGGCGGGTTAAGTAATCCCGCTCGAAGGCCTCGATCACTTCTTGTTTTCTGAGTTTGAATGAATGAAACGAGGTCGTCGCGGCAGCCGTGGCAGAGGGTCGCTTGGCTTTGCGGTCTAGCCCGAGATCCGCGACTTCGATCTGATCCGTCTGCGCCAGGTGAATCCCGCGAATAATGGCGTTCTCCATCTCCCTGATATTGCCCGGCCAGTCGTAATCGAGGAGTGCGGCCAGCGCCGCTGGCGACAGTTGCCGCGCCGGCAGGTCATCCGGGACATGCTTTTTGAGGAACCAGGAAGCCAACAGCGGGATGTCCTCTCGGCGCTCCCGCAGCGGCGGCAGATGAACGGAAAAGACGCAGAGCCGGTAATAGAGGTCTGTGCGAAAAGTTCCGGCGCGGACCAGGGCTTCGAGATCAGCGTTGGTAGCGGCGACAATCCGCAGGTTGACCTGTTGCTCGCGACTACTGCCGATGGCGCGAAATTTTTTGTCTTGCAGTACGCGCAGCAGAGCGATCTGCGCTTTGGCCGTGAGCGTGTCAACCTCATCGAGGAAGAGCGTGCCGTTACTGGCCTCGGAAAGCAGACCGGTGCGCCTGGCATGCGCATCTGTGAAAGCGCCGCGCTCGTGCCCGAAGAGCTCGTTTTCCAACAGCGTGTCGGGCAGCGCCCCACAGTTGACCGGTACGAACGCGAAGGGGGCGCGCTTGCTGAGGTAGTGGATGACGTGGGCGACTAACTCTTTGCCGGTGCCGGTTTCGCCGCTGATGAGCACGGCGGCGTCGCTGGAGGCGGCGACCGGAAGATGGCTCGTGGCTTTTAAGAAAGCGGGAGCCCCTCCAATCAACTTCGCGAGGGCACCTATATCACGGAGGCGGCTAATCAATTTCTCCATAACTCGGCACCTCTAATGCATCACGGCCAGGTGAGGGTCACGCCAACAGGCAAGGACATGATCGCGGTTTTCAATCCCGCAGCTCGCAAGCCGGCACTGGCCGCGCCGCTGCTCGTCCTGAAGAGCCCCTATCGAGCCAGTCGTGTAAATATTGGTCGCAAGAGATTGTCGCCGCAGGCACCTTCTGGGCCATAACCGTGCGATGGGCGCGCCGGCTTATGGTCCGAGTTGCAGTTCTTGTCTCTAGGACGAATCTTGTGTACCAATCACATCGGTTACGCCTTAGAAGGGCTAACCATTCCGTTTGTGCCTATGCCTCCGGTCCGCTTCGCGGTCTCAGCCGGTAGCGGGGATTCTCGCCACCTCTGATCTCTTCGAGAAGGCCGCGCTCAACCAGTTGTCCCAAGACGCGGACCAGCGCACTGACTTCGACCCGTACTTGCTCTCTCATCAACCACCATTCAGCAATCCCTTCAAGGGTATCCGTCGAGTGCGGATATTCCGAAAGGTAATCGAGGATCGCCTCGGCCAGTTCAGCTTCGTGCCGTCGTGCCGCTGTCTGTGGGTTCGCCTGGTTGCCGACCTTGCTTCGTTGATCCATGCAACCCGAGCCGTTGACAACTATTGTGCCATAAACGGAGCGGCCCATATCACTGGCCGTAACTCCAACTCCCAACGAGATTCCCGCTTGGAACAGGTGATGGTGTGTTGAAACAGATGGGTCATCTAACACCCAACCGAAACCATGCCTTTGTGGCCCTGATGATCGCCTGAGCGCCGGCTGTGCAGCTTGAGCGTCAAGGCGATCCCGGCTTTGACAACGATGGCCCGCTAATCACAGCCCTCAGAAAATATGGCGAATCCCCTATTCTGTCTGTACGCTACTTCACATATAATGTATAAAAGTTAGGGGCTACCCCTAGGAGATTCCTTTCATGCCTGAATGGATGAAGCTCCCGCTGGAAAACGACCTCCTTGCCGCCCTCCCCGGTGAGGACTACCGACGTCTAATTCCCCACTTGCAATACGTACCGCTAGCACTTGGCAAGGTCATCTACGAGCCGGGCGAATCCCTCGACCACATTTACTTCCCGACTACCGGTGTCGTTTCCCTGCTGTACACGGCGGAGGATGGTTCGACCGCCGAAATCGGTTCGGCAGGAAAGGAGGGCGTCGTCGGCATTGCGCTGTTCCTTGGTGGCGATACCACTCCCAACCGAGCTGTAGTGCAGATTGCGGGGCGCGCCTTGAGGATGAAGGCGGAGGTTCTCGCGGTGGAGTTTGCGCGGGGCGGCGCGCTGCAACAATTGCTGCTGCGCTACACCCAGGCGCTGATAACGCAGATCTCACAAACGGCGGTTTGCAACCGTCTCCACGCTATGGAAAAGCGACTGTGTCGCTGGCTGCTGCTCAGCCACGACCGTGTGCGATCCAATGAGTTGTTGATGACCCAGGAGTTTATTGCCAACCTGTTAGGCGGACGCCGCGAAAGTGTAACGGTGGCTGCCGGCCGCTTGCAGGATGCCGGATTGATCTATTATGCGCGCGGCCACATCAGGATCATCGACCGCCAGGGCCTGGAAGCGACCGCCTGCGAATGCTACCGTATTGTCAAGAGAGAGCTCGCTCGCTTAGTCCCCGACAATCGGCTACTCTAAATGTGGCAAATTTCATCTTTGCCGTTGCGTTTGCGTTAGATGATATACTTTGCCACTTCGCGCCTTCTTGTGTTGCGATGATAGCAAACCTGTTTTTACCGAATGTTTGTCTAATCACCTGTCTAAACATTCAGTAAAACGGTCTGCAACATTGAGCAATATCGATTGGGTGTGCTGGTGATAATTTACACAAATGAAGTTAGGAAGGTTATGAGCGGTCGAGCAAAGGTTTGGGGAGTTTTTCTGGTCTTGATGCTACTCCTGCCAGGCGCACCCGTCGTCCTCGCGAAAAAGAAGAAGCTGCCGGATTTGATCGTCGCCCACTTCAGCAGTGACACAGCCGTCGTCGTCGGCACGCCTTTGCTAAATGTCTCGACGGAGATTCTCAATCAGGGCAAAAAACCGGCGGGCGCGTTTCGCCTTCATTACTATCTGTCGCTTGATCCGACGATCACCCCGGAAGACTTCGATACCGGCGCAACCTGCGAGATCGCTGGCCTGGCGCGGGACGAAGCCGGCGGCTGCACGACGAGCATTGACCTGCCGGCGGCGCTTGTGCCGGGAATCTATTACCTGGGCGTTATGGTTGACGATCAGCAAGCCGTGGGCGAAGCCGACGAGAGCAATAACATCGGCGTCTTCGGGCCGATTACGGTTAATCCCAAAGAGGTCGAACCGCCGCCCGCCCCCGGCACCTTTCACATAGACGGCGATCCGAGTGATTGGGCAGAGATCGCGCCGATCCTCCGCGACGCCGGCGGTGACGGGCCATTCGATTCGTCCGGGCGCTACATCGCGGGGAGTGATTTTCTGCGCATCTGGGCGACGAACGACAACACCTACGTTTACTTCTTGATGGAATTTGCCGGCGCGCCTTACACGGGCGGCATCCAGCTCTTTTTCGACACCGACGTTAATCCTTCGACCGGCTGCACGGGAATGGAAGCGGTGATCTTCACGTCGACGGCTGAGCCCGGCGGCCACCTGGCGCTCGGCGACTACCGCAACTGTGTGGCAACGGACGATTACCCCGGCGCCATCTTGTCTGCTGTGCAGGAACGCGACGGCCACAGCTTTCTCGAAGGCCGCGTGCTTATCGATGATCTGTTCAGGCAGACGCCTGGCCGCAGAGACTTTCGCATCTTTGCTAGAGCCGATTTCGCAGGCACCAGCGATACGGTCTGGCCGCCGACGGTCTATTCACTGACGGAACATTATCCGGGCGGCGCCAATCTGCGCATCACTTTCGACACGCCCGACGTGCAGCCGGATTTCACGCAGCCATGTGGCGGGCGTTTGCCCGCATGGCGTTACGGGATGACGCTCACCGAAATCGGCGGCGTCGGCCTTCACATCACCAGCTACAAAACGGTGCTCTACGACAGCAACGGCGGTTATCTGATCACGCTCGCGGCCAACTCGGCGGCAGACTTTGCCCGGCTGTTTGTCAGTTGCGGAGAGCATGGCGATTACATCCCCGCTGGCGGCAAGGCGTGCAGCCAGTCGCTCTGCCTTAACGCGGTCAGTGCCAGCGGCGGCCAGATCGATATGACCTTCGACGGCTTTGACGACAAGGGCAACCCTGTGCGCTTCACGAGCGGCAAGCTCGTCCTGAGATCGCGGTAAACAAACGCTGCCGCGCCGGTCGCCCGCCGGCTACTTCTGCTTGATCGAGTAGACCTGACGGCGGGCGCGCCGGCGGTTCGCTATACTTGAGGCAAGAGATTGAAGCAGAGGCGAGCCAGCTTGTTCGTTCATGAGGGAGCAAATGGAATTTCAGCTTGAGGAAGCCATCGCGATTCTGCGCCGCACGCCGGAGACATTGAATGTGCTGCTCAAAGATTTGCCGGAAGCCTGGGTGACAGCAAACGAGGGCGGCGATTCATGGAGCCCTTACGACGTCGTCGGCCATTTGATTCACGGCGAAGAGACCGATTGGGTGCCGCGGGCGCGAATCATTCTTGAGCACGGCGAGGCGCAAGCGTTCACCCCTTTTGATCGCTTCGCGCAGTTTGAACACTCGCGCGGCAAATCGCTCGGAGAATTGCTGGAGGAATTTGCCGACCTGCGCCGGCAGAATCTCACGGCGCTTGCCGAGTTGCACCTGCGGCCTGAGCAGATGCACTTGCGCGGCACGCATCCCGAGCTGGGCAGCGTCACGCTCGGCCAGTTGCTGGCGACCTGGGTGGCGCACGACCTCAGTCACGTCGCGCAAGTTCTCCGCGTCATGTGCCGGCAATATGGCGAAGCCGTCGGCCCGTGGAAACAATATCTGCCGCTGGTGAACGCCGACCGGGGCTAGCCTTCACCGGGCTCACCCACGCGGCGCTTGGCTTCGTCAATCAATTCGTTGTTGCGCTCGTATGAAAGCTCGCCGGCGTCGCCCGCCATCGGTGGCGGATACTGATGGCGGCTATAGATCGGGTAGGCTTCTGTGCGCAGGTGCGCCAGCATGTGATGGCCGCGCCGCGCCGCGCGCTCATGTCTTAAAGCCGAAATGTCTACGGGCGCGACGACGATGCGCTCGCCCGGCCCCGGCGACGCTTGCGCCAGAATGCGCCCGTCAAAATCTACGACCATGCTGCCGCCCGGCCAGGAGTAGGGCGGATAGAATTTCAACTGCGCGCCTTGATTGGCGGCGACGACATAAGCGGTGTTCTCAAGCGCGCGGCAACGGTTCACCACCGTCCACCAATCCATCGGCTCGGTCGCGCCCCACGGGTCCATGTAAGCCGACACCCGAATCATCACCTCCGCGCCGTTGGCCGCGAGCTGCCGCATGGCTTCGGGAAAGAGCCAGTCGTAACAGATGGCGCAGCCAATGCGACCCAGCGGCGTGTCGGCGACCGGAAACAAGGGCTCGTCGTAGCCTTCCAGATCATGAGGGCTGGCGTGAACTTCGTAAGGAATCCAGGTGTTCACCTTGCGGTACTTGTATAGCACGCCCTGCGGCCCGATCAGGCAAGTTGTATTGAAGACCACATTCGGCCACTTCGCGTCAAGCTCGAGCATCGAGCCGCTTTGAATGTAGATGTCATGCTCGCGGGCTTTCTGCTCCAGGCGCTCGGTGTGCTCGTTGGGAATTTCGACGGCGAGCTTTTGCCGCAACTCCGCGACCGTTGGAAAGACCGGCGCGGCGTGCGCGAATTCGGGAAAGACCACCAGCCGCACCGGCAGGAATGGCGCGGCGCCGGCAACCGCCGCATCGATCATGGCCAGCATGCGGTCGGTCGAGCGGCGCATCTCGCGGCGCTCTACGGGATTCGGCATGTCTGTCTGACAGGCCGCGACGGAATAACGAATGTGTTGCATATTACACTTCCTGTATTAATGACATTAGCGGCGAGGGTTGCCGCTTGATAGAGGCGGCGCAATGACCGGCTCGGCAAACGTGCTTTCGATGCGCGGCAGCGGCGCGGCGACCGTGCGCGTATTGTAGCGCTCAAGCAAACGGCGGCGCGCGGCGCTCATCGGATAGCGCTGCGGATCGCTGTACGGGTATTGCTTCATGCCGTGAAACGGTAGCGGCGCGACCGCGTCGGGGCTCGCCGAATGGATGTCCATCTCTTTGCTGAAGCCGTCGGCGTAAAGCAAGTAAGTGCGCTTCCAACCCGCGGGCAAAGGCGGCAGCCGCGTCGCGTCGAATGATAAGACGATCTCGTCGCCGGGCCGCGAGACGACAAACAGGTCGTCGGTCTTCATCAGCAGCTCGCGCACGTCGCCTTCGCGGGTGTAGCGACCGGGCATGGTCTTCCACGGCGATTGCGACGAGACGCGTGCGTAATCATAGCCGAACGGCTCGCGCCCGTCGGGCGTCGTCTCAGCTGAAAAGCCGCGCCAGTGCAGGTCGGCTACCAGAGGGTCAAGGCGGGTCATCTGCAACGCCGCATCACTCGCCGCGGTGTCAACGAGAACCTGATCCCAGTAGATGCGCATGTTGGTCACGATGCGCACCTCGCGGCTAGCGGACAGGAACTTGCCGGTCAGATCGACCGTCACGGTCTGCGGGCGGCCTACGGGAATGCCGATGTCTTCGATGACAGTCTGCCAGCGGCCCTGCGGGTCTTTGACTTGCAGCGCCGGCAGCTGTGCCGCCAATCCCGATTGCGAAGCGGCGACGTTGTCGCTCGAAAAGGCGTAATCGGTCCAGCCCGTGAGCAGCAGCACGGTGCGCCCCTCGGCCAGCGCGCCGAGGTTCATCGTCAGCGTGTGCGGCTCGGCATAGCCGCGAATGCGTTGCAGCGCGAAATCATCAACGAAGCGACGATCTCGTTTCGCCAGCCGGTCGCGCACGTCCCGACCGCGATCATCTATGGCGGTGATCGGCGGATGCGCGTTGTGCGTCGTCCAGAGCTTGAACGGACGGGGCGGCTCGGTCATGCCTTCGTTGGGATAGATTTCTGTGTCTGCCGGATGGGCGACGGCGATCAGTTGCAGGCGGTCAACGTAGAGCACCTCTTCAAGCTCGTTGGTGACGCGCAGCTCGAAGCGCCCATCGCGCGCTTTCAATTGATCATCGCGGATGCGGACATATTCGTCCGGGTCGGGCGTGTTGCGCTGGCCCGGCGCTTCCCAGTAACCCATCTCGCCGCCGCCCATAAAATCGGTGATGAACTCAAAGCGCTCGCCGTTCCAGGCGTACAGGAAAGGGCAGGATGACGGCTTACGGTCAACCTCTGTGACAATCAGGTCGGCGCAGCGCGGCGCTTTCTTGTAGTCGGCCTTGCCCTCGGCGATCTGAGTTTCGGCTTGTAGAATGCCGGCGGGCCAGAGGACGCGCACCGCATCAACCGCGGTGCGGCTGCCGAGTCCGAAGATGACATCGGCGGGCGCGGGCGCGGGACTTGCGGAATAGGTTTCGAGCTTCTGGTGCAGGCTGCCGGCGCGCATCTCGATCTTCGAGCCGACTGCCGAGCGATTGCTAACCTTGCCATTCAACTGCATGCGCAGCGAGCGGTTCTTGTTGCCGCCGTCGTTGCGCGCGGCTTTTACGTCACCCGCCGCCGAGATGGCGATCAGGTCGGTGTCGCCGTCGCAATCCACATCGCCAGCCGCAAAGGCGCGAATCATCGTTCCCGCGCCGAAGAGGTCTTTGCTGATGGCGCGCTCGCTGCTGTTCTCCCATTTGTTGCCGAGATTACGCAGCACGCGCATCCCATTGCCGGTCGCCATTACCAGATCAAGCAAGCCGTCATCGTCATAATCGAGAAACTGCGCGGCGGTCACGGCTTCGGTCCCTGTAGACGCCGCGGCAGTCGTGAAGCGGCCACGCCCATCGCTCAACGCGAGCGTACCCGCGCCGTCAGCACGGCCAAAGAAGAAATCGGTGTAGCCGTCTTTGTTGACATCGCCCGCCGCAGCGCAGGTGAATGCGCCTTTGACACTCAGCCCGACTTCCGCGGCGACGTTGCGGAAGGTGCCGTCGCGCTGATTGCTGTAAAGCGCCGGCTGCTCGCCAGCGTTGACGATCAGCAGATCAACGTCACGGTGGTTGTCGTAATCGGTCGGCACGACGGCGACCGCGTGCGCCGCGCCGCCCGCAAGCTTGGCCTGCGCCGTGGTGTCTGTGAACTTGCCATTGCCGTCGTTGCGAAGCAACAGATTGGGCGCGGCGGCAAAATCGTCGGGAAAGGTTAGCTGACGACCGGCAGCCGCCGCCGGGGCTTTCGATAGATCGGCACAGCCGGCGATAAAGATGTCGAGGTCGCCGTCGTGGTCTACGTCTACGAGCGCGGCGGCGAGCGCCAGATAAGGATAATTGGGAATGCCCGCGGCGGCGGTCGCATCAGAAAACTTGCCGTTGCCATCATTGTGATAAAGCGTCAGTCCGCCGTAGCGCAGCACCAATAGATCAGGCTTTGTGTCGTTGTCGTAGTCGCCGGCGACCGCGGCCATGCCGACGGTATTCGCCGGCGCTTTCGTCAGTCCCGCCGCTTCGGTCACGTCAACGAATTTGCCGCCGTCGTTGCGGTAGAGCTTCTGTGACGTGGCGTTGGTGACAAACAGATCGAGGTCGCCATCGCCATCATAATCGAACAGCGTCACGCCGCCGCCAAATGAAGCGACCAGATCGCGCTTCGCCTTGTCGTTCCACTCCGCGCCATTGATCGCGCGCCCGATGACCTTGCCGGCGGGCACACCGTCCGAGGCTTGCGGTTGCGTGCCGGAGATCACGGTTGCAGTCGCGTCCGCGAAGGTGACTTCAGGCGTTGCCGTTGAAACCAGCTCAGGCTCGGCACCGGTCGAGACAATCGCTTCGGCGTAGCGCCCATGCTCCAGGTACTCTTTGCCAATCTCTGTGCCGTAGTGGGCATCGCTTACCTTCTTGAACTCCTGCATCATGCGCGCGCCCTCTTCGCGCTGGCCCGACTGGCTCAAGGTGAGGCCGAGGCCGTACATCGCCGTCGTATTGTAGGGCTCGGTTTCAATCGCGCGGCGGAAGGCAGTGATGGCGTTCGGGAAGTCGCGCTGCTGTTTGTAGAGCTGGCCGACGTTGATATTCGCTCCGGGGTCGCGCGGGTCCATGTCGAGGACGCGCTTGAAAGCCGCCATCGCATCCGGCGGGCGGTTCTGCACCTTGGCGATCAGACCGAGGGTGTAATAGACCTGCGGCGCGGTCGGCGCAACCGTTTCAGCCGTCTTCGCTTCGCGCTGTGCGGCGTCATATTCGCCGGCGTAGAAGAGCGCGATGGCCAGATTGATCTGGGCGATGGCGAGCTTTGGCGCGAGGTTGAGGGCGCGGCGAAATTCTTTGACCGCTTCAGGGTATTTGTACTGCTCAAGCAGGGCGACGCCGATGTTGTTGGCGCGATACGCCTCTTCGCGGGTCGCGGCTTTCGCATCCGTCTGGCTATTGGTTAAAGCGGTAAAGCGGGCGGCGAACAGCACACTGCTGACGAGCGCGGCGACGAGCAACAAACGTCCGGTCTTCATAAGTATGTTTATAAATCCCGGACGCCGGTCTGTCCATGCCCGCTTGCCGCAGGGACGCGGCGACGCGTCTTCAGCTCAGGCAATCACCCTTTGCCGCGCCGCTTCCATCGAGCGGCAGAAGATGTCAATGGCGATGGCGATCTGTTCAGCCGCGTGCGAGGCCATCACTTGAAAGCGGAAGCGGGCGCGGTTGCGGGCGACCGCCGGGTACTCGACGAGGTTGGCGATCAAGCCGTTCTCTTCAAGCAAGCGGCTCGTCCACCTCGCGAGCCGTTCGTCGCCGACCGTGACCGGAACGACGTTCGACGGCTCGCCCAACGTTTCGACGCCGCGTGCCCGGAAGCCTTCGCGCAGGTGATGAATGTTGGCCTTCGAGCGGGCGCGCAGATGATCGCCTTCGGCAGAGCGAACGAGGCGCAGGGCTTCAAGCACGACGCCGCACTGCACCGGCGAGATGGCGTTCGAGTAGGTGTGCGAGCCGCCGTAGATGCCGAGGTATTGCTTGACCGACAGATCATGCGTGGCGACGAAGCCGCCGTTGCTGGCGAAGGTCTTCGAGAAGCTGCCCATCACCAGATCGACTTTGCCGAGCATGTTCTGCAAGCCGATCTGACCGCTGCCGCCCGGCCCCTGCGCGCCAAGGTCATGCGCCACGTCAACCATCAGCACCGCGCCGTACTCGCTACAGACCTCTTGCAGGGCGGCGATGTCCGGGCTGTCGGAATCCATCGAGAAGAGTCCTTCAGAGACCACCAGGATGGCGTGGCTGGTATCTTTGTTGCGGATGCGGCGCAGCTTGCGGCGCAGCTCGGCGGCGTCGTTGTGACGGAAGAAGCGGATGTTCTGGGTGGCGGCGCGCGCTCCCTGCATCAGGCACGAGTGCGCCAGTTGATCGATGACGATGTGGTCATAGCTGCGCACCAGTCCGACGATGGCGCCAAAGCCTGCGGCCCACCCCGTCGGGAAGAGCAGCACATGATCCATGTTGACCAGCTCGGCGACCTCGGCTTCGAGGCGGCGCGAGAGCTGCGTGTTGCCTTGCAGCATGGGCGAGGCCGCAGCGTGCGGGCCATATTCCATGAGCGCGCGGATGGCGGCATCGCGGATCGCCGGGTGCTGCGCCAGGCCGAGGTAATCCTGCGAGCCGAAGTTGTAACCGGCGACCAGGCGATTGTTCTGGCTGCGAATGCGCGTGGTCGGCGCGGGCGCTTGTTCCAGGGCGCGCGCGTAAGGCCAGGTGTTGAGCTCTGCGCGCTCAGCCAACCACTGCCCAAGCGCCCGCGTGCGTTCGGTCAGGTGTGTGCCTTCGGGCTCGATAAACATGCCAAGGTGCCTGCTGAAGACATCCGTCGGATGAATGCGGGTCACTTCCTCTTGCTCGGTCATCATCATTCTCCCTCATTGTATAGGTGCCGGAATGGAGCAGTGCACAGGGCCATCAAAGCATTCGTCCTTCGACTGATAATGCTGTCGCTGCAAAAACATTTCACGACCGGGCCCCTGGCCGCGAGCCTTTCAATCCTCTTTCCCGGATCGCAGTAACGCCTTCAACTCGCCCCACCACGACAGCCGCTGGCGGTGGACCTCTGCGGCAGGCGCCGCGAGGTAACGCAACCACGCCCTGGCAAAGCGCACGCGCTTGCGGCGCGCCGGCGAAGCCAGAAAGTGCCGCTCGAATTGCGTGCGCTCGGCAGGCGTGACTTCGCCGCGCGCGTAGCGCTCGATCATCTCGTCCTCGATGGCCAGCAGTTGCTCGAAGAGCGCGTCGTCAACAAAGTAACGAGCCTCAAGCGCCTCCTGGTCATGTTCGGGCAGCTCGCCCAGCAGGTAATCGGTGATCATCTTGCGGTCATCGCCTTGATCTGTCACGGGCCATCGGCTTTCTCTGCAAAATATCTACAACCGCTTCCTGCTTGCGAATGGTGGTTGCGGACGATTCATTTCACAGCGCGTGCGAGCCCCGCAGTTGCTCGGTGAAGAGGCATTCGAGCCGTGCGCGGATGCGATGCACGCGGATGCGCAAGGCGTTTGGCGGGATGCCGAGACGTTCGGCCATCTGCTTGCGGTGGCGGATGCGCTCGCGGTGATCGCCCTGATAATAGTCGAGGATCAGCTCGCGGCTTTCTGCCGGCAGTTGATCGAGACAGGCGGCCAGCCAGTCGAGGCGGCGTTCGTCATGCAGGCGCTGGCTTTCGATCTCCCGTTGCTTGAGCGCGTCTACGTAGGGGTGGGCCAGCGACAGCGCGTCGAGCGTGGCGAATTCGCGCTCGGGCGACGCCCAATACTCTCTGAGGACGTTGCGGGCGACGCCGTAGAAGTAGCTGGCCGGCTCGGCAGTCCAGATCTGCTGGCCTTCATAGAGCCGGCGGGTGACGCGGTTGATGGTATCGTCGGTCAGTTCTTCGGGTTGCGGGCAGCCGCGGCATTCGAAGAACTTGAGCAGCCGGGCGCGAATCGTTTCGTAGCGCTCGGCGGCGCGCTCGCGGTCGGCGTCAAGGCTGGCAAGCAGCATGTCGAAGGCTTCGCGCGTCAGCCGCCATGCCTTCTTGCGCGATGCCGAGCCATCGGGGTGAACGGTCTCAAAGACCGTTTCCGACATCAGCTCAGTGAGCGGCAGCGCCATCGCGGTTTCGTCCGCCGACTGCCCGTCGGCCATCTCGAGAGGTCGAGGGGCGCGCGTCGCACTGGCTTCGGGGAGCAGCGAGGCGACGCAGACACGCAGTGAACGGCCAGCGGTTTCGATGAAGTGAAGCTGACCGGCTTCGACGGCGCGATAGATGTCACGCGGGCTGCCGCCGGTGATCTGCGCGGCGTCTTCGGGGGAAGCAAAGCTGACGGCGGCGACGCAGCCGGTGCACCAGGCCGGGGTGAGCTGCGGGCGCCGGCGGACGATAAACGTCCGGTGCGTCTCGATGGTGATCTCGGTTTTGTTCCTGTTGCTCATGTTCAACCTCAAAATCTTTTGCATGGCTGGACGGATCGTGTTAGATTTGCCGCCCAACAGGTTGTTAGCGAAATGTCTTTCCGTGATGGTGCATATCATCAATGAAAGCGGAGGAATTGTCCTTAAAGCGTGCCTTAAATTTTCTTAAATCGCCTTAAAGCCTGACCATGCAGCAACAAACGAAACAGACTTACGAGTTCGGGCCGTTTCGGATGGCTCCCCTGAAGCGCACTTTGGAGAAAGATGGCGAGCCGGTGCCATTGACACCAAAGGCATTTGACACGCTGTTGATCTTGGTCGAGGCAAACGGGCAATTGCTGGAGAAGGACAAGCTGATTGAGCGCCTCTGGCCCGACAGCTTTGTTGAAGAGGGCAACCTGACGGTCTACATCTCGATGGTGCGTAAGGCGCTCGGCGAGAATCGCGATTACATCCAGACGATCCCCAATCGCGGCTACCGCTTCGCCGCCGACGTGCGCATCATTGGGGGCGACGGCGAGTTGCTGGTCGAGGAACAGTCCTATGCCCGCATTGTTATTGAGCAGGAGCAAGCAGACAAGGCCAGCAGGCAGCCAGACGTCCGTACTGTAAATTCATTTCGCGCATTGCTGATTCTCTCCTTCCACGCTTTAAGGCTGAAGCGGCGCTGGCGCGTCGCTGCCATCATGTTCGTCTTGCTGTCCCTGATCGCCGCCGGGATCGTCCGGGCTTGGCGCCCGACACCAAGCCCGGACAAAGACTGGCGCGCTTCGTTAAAGCTCGTGCAGATCGCCGAGCCTAAGAATGCTCGCAAAGACAGCATGAACCGGGGGCGGCTCTCTCCTGATGGCAACCTGATCGTCTTTTCTGCAACTGGGGAAGGCGTCAATTTATGGATTCGGCAAATCGGTGGCGGGCAGCCATATCAGGTGACCAGAGGTCCCTGGTATGACGATTCGCCGGTGTGGTCCCCGGATAACCAGCGGATCGCGTTCATGTCGAATCGCGATAATCAAGTGGGCATTTGGACCGTGCCATTCCTAAGCGGCGAGCCGCCAAAGCTACTCAAGACGCTGGAGAATAATGCCGCGGTGTTGAAAGGCGACACAGGACTGTTGCGCTGGTCTAAGGGAGACAAGATTTATTTCAGTTGGAACGGCAATGCCTATCTACTGGACGTTGCCGCAAACCAGACGATGCCGCTTACCTCCTTCGATTCAGGAGTGGCGATCAGCCGGCAGTTTTGTATCTCGCCAGATGAAGAATGGCTTGCTTATATTGATAGAAAAGAAGGTCAGCTCGATCTCTGGCGCGTCTCCGTTCATGGCGGCGAGCCCGTGCGCGTGACCGATGACGCGCTCGGTGAGCGGAGCCCGCTTTGGTACCCGGATGGGAAGCGGCTTATCTATACTGCTGTGCTTGAGGGGCAGTTCCGCATCTATCAAGTTTATCTCGATGGCCGCGCGCCGGAGTTCATTCACCTGACCGAAGACGAAACTCACCTTTGGGATATTTCCGCCGACGGGACGAAATTGCTCTACTCCGGCAAGAGGTATGAGTCGGATTTATATCAGCTCGATCTCGAAACCAAACAAGAGGTGCAATTAACCTCCGACCTCGGATTGGAATTCTGGCTACAGCCTTCGCCGGATGGACAATCCATCGCTTTCCAAGCTCTGCAAGGCGAGAACATCGTTTGGGACCCCAGGAAAAGCGCCTTGCTGGTCGAAGACCTGGCTTCCGGCGGGCAGACGGCCCGGCTGGCGACCGACGTATTCGAGACCCAATGGTCGCCTGACGGAAACTTCATCGCCTGTCTGCGTGGCATGGATGGTCAATTCAACCTTTGGACGACGCGCGCCGTCGGCGGTGAGGGGCAACAACTGACGCGTGAGGGAGTCATCTTTGGCCCGCAACTGATCGGCCCGCCTTTCAACCGTTTATTCACCAGAGATTTCTGCTGGTCGCCAGAGGGCAAGCGCATCGCGTACTGCTCGAAAAAGGGAGGCGCGCCAAACCTCTGGGTGATCGCCGCCGACGGCACAGCAGAGAGACAAATCTCAAACAATACGGTCAACGATACATATGTCACTTGCCCGATCTGGTCGCCTGACAGTGAGCGGATTGCTTACGTCACCAACACCGGCGGGCTGGTCCCCGGACAAGGTCACACGTGGCAGCTCTGGGTGACTGACCTGGAGAAGTCCGAGATGGTTTTTCAGACCGATTCGATCATTCGGTTATTAGGCTGGACTGCATCTGGCGGCGAACTCGCGGTCGCGCTGGTTGCCGCCGAGGGCATGAACCGGGCCTTCCCTGCCGCCGTCACCCTGTCCCGCCTTGCCGTCGCCGAGCATCGTCGAGTTGACCTGGCGCACCTCGACTCGGCCTATTTTGCCAACGTCTACCTGTCGCCCGACGGGCGTAACATTTCTTATGTTTCCACATATAAAGATCGGGACGACATTTGGGTATTGCCTGTTAGCGGCGGAGAGCCGAGGCGGGTGACGGCCAATCCTGATCCGAAGACCTATTACGCCAGCCTGGCCTGGTCGTCGGACGGCAGGTACATCTACTACAGCAAGCAAGCCAGTTGGAGTCTCATCAAGATGATTGAGAATCTCAGATGAAAGGAGCATAAGAAATGGCAAAGACACCGACCGAGGTCATGGACGGTTACTTCGCAGAGATCATTGCGGCGTTTACGGTCAAGGCCCGTGCCTACTACCAGGAGACAGGACTGACCGATAGGCAGAAATTCCTGCGCCTGCAAGATATTAAAGATGCGCTCAAGAGCATCGGCGCCCCGGCCACCTTTGGCATTGGCGCGACAAACAACTACACCTCCTGCCCCACGGGGTCGACCTGCGTTGGCGGCGTTTGCATACCCGATGGGAGTCGCACCATCGAAGATCCCGATTTAGAGGGGTTAGCCACCGACCTGCGGATTTCCACCCTGGAGTTTTTGGCGCATTGAATGAGGGACAAGGCGAAAAGACCGCGACATCAGCAATGGCTCGATGTCGCGGTCTTTTCGCGCTGGCCGGTGTATCAATCTCCGGCTCTCCAGCTTCGCGTTGTTGCGCAATCATAGCCAGCCGGCTGGCTATGATTGCCTACTTTATGGCTCAAGGTCAACGAGTGCTCTTGACGCCGGCGGGTTAAGTTGTCCGCAACTTGTCCAGCGATTTACTCATCAGCTTCACGCCCGCTTTGTGAATTTCCCTGCGCGACTCAGGGGTGCTGACCAACGACGCCATCTCGGTTAATTTCCAGCACAGTGGGATCCGAAGCTTGGAATTCACGTGACTTGAAGTCGCGGC
>JADMIO011419543.1_pt1 | contig 26395 bp, 13 predicted proteins | sample 8958161 | NCBI WGS metagenome assembly JADMIO01 (sample SAMN16585339, study PRJNA669376) | soil metagenome | isolation source: Crop rotation soil | place: USA: Cullars Rotation, Alabama | collected 2011 | reverse complement strand
AGTCACTGAGATGGGCGCTGACGACGTACCCGAGGAACGAACCGAAGATATTGATGCCGAGAAAGCCGCCGGTCCCCAGCACCGAGAGGTGGCGAACGGTCTTGAGATACGTGGCCAGCCAGGTCAGCGTCACGTAGTTGCCGCCGAGCCCGCCCGCCGCCAGCAGCGACGCGAGAAACGTGCGCCGGCGCAGCGCGGGCGTGAAGATCTCGACGAACCGCGGCTTGCCTGCGCCGGGAGCCGTCGCCTGCATGGCGGTGAAGACGTCAGGCTCCTTCACGTGGCGGCGAACCCAGAGCACGAGCGCCGCCGGAATGATGCCGAGGATGAACAGATACCGCCACGCGACTTCCGGCCGCGCCACGCTGAAGACGATCGTGAACAGCAGCACCGCGGTGCCGTAGCCAACCGACCAGCCGCCCTGCACGGTCCCGACGGCGCGGCCGCGGATGCGCTTGTCGATCACTTCGCTCATCAGGACGGCGCCCGCGGCCCACTCGCCGCCGAAGCCGAGCCCCTGCAGGCTGCGCGTCAGCAGCAGCTGTTCGTACGATTGCGTGAAGCCGGAGAGGAAGGTGAAGAACGCGAACCAGACGATGGTCAGCTGCAGGACGGCGACGCGGCCGTAGCGATCCGCGAGCACGCCGGCGAGCGCGCCGCCGGCCGAGGAGAAGAGCAACGCCGCGGTTCCCAGCGTGCCCGCCTGCGCCTGCGACATCCCCCACAGCGCGATGAGCGTCGGCATGACGACGGCGTAGATCTGCACGTCCATCGCGTCGAGCGCCCAGCCGGTGAAGCACGCCCAGAACGTCCGCCGCTCGCGGACGTTCATGCTGGTGAACCAATTCGCCACGAGTCCTCCGGGGGCGCTATTGGAACACACGTCACCGTGCGTTTCAACGAATGGGGAACGCCGAATCGCCGGTGAAACCTGAAGGTTCGCTGAAAATCGGTGACTTGTCACAGGCGTGACACCCGGCCGACACGATTGCCGCGTCTAATCGAGTGCATGTCGATGCTGGAGAGCCCGATGACGCTGCAACACTTTCTCGACGCCACGGCCAATGTGCCGGAGACCGCGCTGCGGCAGGCGATGGTCGCCGCGCTCGCCATCGAACCGGCGCGCACACCCGAGGCGCGCGGCCGCTTCTACGACCGCGTCACCCGCGGGCTGCACCTGGACGTCCCCGACGATACGAGTCCGCCGCGCCCACGGGACCCTGCGGACCCGGTGCGCGGCGTGTATGCGTGACGTTTGTGTGAAAAAGAGATCTGCGGCCGCTCAGGCTTGCGCGGTCAGCCCCGCGACCACGGCGCACTCCGCCGGCGATCCCAGATCGAGCGAGACGAACAAGTCGCCGTCCCAATCCATCTCCACCGTCGCGCCGCAGCGTATCGCGTCGAAATTCTGCGCAATCGCGGCAATGACGCCGCCATAGATCGTCGCGTCCTGCTGGGAGAAGAACCCGAGCGTCGCGCCCTTCAGCGTGGCGACCTTGATGCGGCCCTGCATGCGGACGATGCGGACGACGACGCGGACAGATTCGCCGGGGCGGCCGCCCGCCGCGCAGGCGTGCCGGATTGCGGCCTGGCATTCGCGGTGCCCGACGAGCCGGAACTCACTTCGCGTCCGCGGTCGGCCCGCAAGCGTCCGGCGTGACATCAACATCGACAGGTCGATCGTCCCCGGCGTCCGGTCGTCGGGGAACACCGAGGACTCGTCGACATGCCACCAGGGCTTTGACTTCATGCGGCCGGCGCCATCGCAAGAAGCGGACCCTGGCCGTGGTCGCACGATGCGACGGGGTACGACGCGGCATCGTGAAGCGAATACGAGGTTTACGCGACTGACGCGGAGGGTGGGACCCGGGATTCAGTCAGCCGACCGCGCGGAGCAAAGGTCAACCCGCGAACGCCTAAAGTCTTCACCGCGTCGATGATGTGTGAGGTCCTGTCCTACACGATCGCCACGAACTTCTGCGGCGGCACGACGAGATCGCCCTCGGGCACGGGGGTGCCGTCGACGAACGACCCGAGATCGAAGGACGGCGCGTCGCGCACGACGTTCAGTTCGAGCATCGCGCTCGGCCGGCTCGCCTGAAGCTGGCCCGCGAAGGCGCGTCCGGCCTCGAGAAACACCATCGTCCCGAGGGGACGCAGGAGGCTGCCGCTGAAGAGGCTGCCCAGGTGGGTGTTGAAAGCGGCCGTGACCTTCGAGCCGAACGTGGCGAGCGCTCTCCGTGCACGTTCGGTATTTGCGGCGGAGAGGAACCCGGCGATGGCCACGCCCGCCTGGCGCGCCTCGCGCACGATGTCGCGCTCGGTGCGCAGCAGCACGTGCAGGTCCTCGACGCCGACCCGCTCATGGAGCGCGTTGTTCAGCACGCGATCGAAACGTTTCGGGTCGTAATCGGCGGCGATGCCGGACATGCCGTCGGCATGGGTCAGGATGTCGTGGACCTTCGTCAGTCGCACGAGCAACGCGGCCTGTGTCAGCGCGTGACTGGCTATCGCGCCCAGTTCGTCCGGGTCCTCGATGTTCCAGTAAACGTCCCGCCTGTCGTCGAACCGCACCACGTGCCCGTTCCGCACGGCAATCGCCGTGGCCGGCGGCAGCGAGGCGTACACCAGCAGCGCGGACGAGGGGACGCGGTCCTTGTACCTGGAGAGGTCGGCGAAGTGGCACAGCGGGATGAGCATCCGCAGCTGCGTTTGAATCGCTCTCGACAGCTCGAAGTACGGCTCGGCGTCCTCCTTCGCCGGCGCCTGCGCCCACGCGCCCACGAGCGTGGACGGCGCGGTCAGCTCGAGCGAGAGCAGCGTGTTGCCGAAGTTATCGGGCCCGTTGTTCAACACCTTGTCCACCGTGCGATCGAGGTCGCTGATCCACGTGGACAGCGACGCCTCGCCGCTGCCGAACGCCTGCGGGAAATAGGTGTCGACGTAGGCTTTCAGCTGTGCTTCGAGCGCGACGCGGCGCATCTTCGGCACGGCCTGCCGGAAGACGTAGGACTGGGTCATCGACTGATCGTCGAAGACCCGCACGGTGGTCCCCGTCGTGAACCGGCCGTGCACGGCGAAGTGACTGGAAAACTTCCCCTTCGCCGTCATCAAGTCGTCGGCGCTCAGGTCATAGACCAGGATGCGATCGCCTTCCGACTGGATCGACTCGAGCCTGGCGAGCGACGAATTGATGCTCGTGACGTCCGCCTGCATGAACGGCAGCGTGACCTCGACATGCGTCTGCCGCCTGATGCCGTGCGTGAGCGCCGCCTGTCGAAGGACCACACCGGCAGTGCTGGTCGTGATCAGCTGCTCGAGGTCGCCACCGATCGCGGCGACCGCGAGCTTGTGGAGCACGGCCGGCGACGCCGTCGCCGCGTCGAAATCGAAGACGACGTCAACGAGTGCGGTGCTCGTCGTCGCGCGCTGATAGGAGGCGAGCAACTGGAATTCGTATTTCTTCGTCAGCGCGGCGCGGCCTTTCGCGAAGAACGTCTCGCGCAGCGCGAGGAGCTTCTGCGCCGCGGCGCGCAGCTGAACGACCTGCGGCAGATCGACCGCGCGGCCGAGGAACGCGCTCAGGCGCGCCTTGAGCCATTGGTCCGCGGCCTCGAAGCTCGCGTCGTCGACGATGTGCTCGAGCGCCGCGAGGCCGATGCGGTGGCCGACTTCGTTCTGCAGGTTGACGAGCGTGCGCTCGAGCGCGCCGCCGTCGAGCACCGCCAGCGTCTGGCTGGCGATCTCCTGCACGCGCGCGAACTCGTGCCCGTCGCTCGCGGCCGCGAGCACGGACGTCAGCGCCGCCGACTCGAGCCATTGGCCGAACGGCGTGCGGAAGAAATCGACATCGCTCAGCAACGCCGCCAGCCGCGGCTGGAACGCGGTGAGGTCGTTGCCGGCCAGCTCGGTGAGCTGCGCGCGCAGCGCCGGAAGGCGCGAGCCCTGCTTCTCGACGAGCGTGTAGACGACGCTCGCGGTGCGATGCGGCAGGGCTTGCCATGCCTTCAGCAGGCCGAGGAGCCGCTGACGCGCGGTATCGAACTGCGTTTTCGCGTCGGCGCCGGTGACACGTTCGAGCCACGCCTGGGCATAGTCATCGCCGACGTTGGCCAGCAGGTCGGACAGCTTCCGGTCCGGCGACGTCCAGGCGATCAGATCCTTCAGGACCTGCAGCCCGTGAAGGCCGAACACGCCCTTGACGAAGTCGTCGAAGTTGTCGGGAAAACCGGCGGCGCTCCCCTGCGTCGTCGCGCTCGCGGAGAACGCCAGGTTCAGGCCTTTGCGATCGAGGCGAAACAGCTGCAGGCGGACCTGGCGCGCGTCGAGCGGGCGGCCGAGCGCCACCGCATACTGGCCGCTCGCTTCGAAGCCGACGCTGGCGGACACCCCCGCCTGGATCTTCAGGCCGATATCGCCGGACGCGCCGCCCAGCTGCACCGCGTCGCGCACCCAGCTGAAATCGAACCCGTACTGCGCGCCGAGCGACAGCGCGATCGATCCGTCCACTTCGCTGACGATCCACGTGCCCGGCTCGAGATCGTCGAGCTGCCGGAACTGCGTCGGCAGCATCCAGCTCTGGAACACTGCTTCGAGCGCTGGCCTCGCACCGGCGTCGGCCGGAAACTGGCGGATGACCGCGTATGCGCCGAGCCGCTTGCCCTCGGCGCCAAAGGTCACCGACGGACCGGCGCCGAGCGCGACGGATCCCTTCGCGGCACCCTCGAGGTCGTACCCCCAGCGCAGCACGACGTAGCGCGTGCCCTCGCTCCGCGGCAGCGCCAGCCCGCGGGCGATGTCGTCGTTGATGCTGTCGCGAACGAGGAGCGCCGTGACCTCGGACGGATCGTCGAGCACGGCGAGCCGTTCGTACCCGCTCGCCTTGCCGTTGAAGGTGACGCTCCCCTTGCCGCTGTTGAAGGAAACCGGGCGTCCCGCGCTCACGCTCGCCGAGAGCTCCTCGACCTCGATGCGCCGCCGTGGGAACGGCGCGGGAGGATCCGCGGCGATCGCCGCCAGGACGTCCGATCCCGGCTGGGCGGCGACATCGAATGACACGTCGCCGAGACCGGCCGGCAGGTGACGCGTTTTCTTCAGCGTCAGCCCGGTAGGCAGCGAGACGGGCAGTCCGTTTGGCATCAGGGCGGCGAAGTCTAGCACGCGGCGGGTGGCTTCCTGTCGTGAGCGCTCACGCTTTTTTTGGCAGAGCTGTCGAATTCGGCAATCGCCGCTCGACAAGGAAATGAACGATCATCCGGGCGCGCCCGGCCAACAGCACTGAGGAGGCGTGTGATGCGATTCCTGTCGATTTACAAGACCGCGGAAACCGGTGTCCCCCCGACGCCGGAGCACATGGAGAAGATGCAGGCGCTCGTCGAGCAGGGGATGAAAGCGGGCTGGCTGCTGGCAACCGAAGGCTGCCTGCCGAGCGCGCGGGGCGCGCGCGTCCGATCGACCGGCGGCAACGTCATCGTCACGGACGGCCCCTTCGCGGAAACGAAGGAGCTGATTGCCGGGTTCGCGCTGCTCGAGGCGAGCTCGAAGGAAGAGGCCATCCGCCTGACGAGGGACTTCCTGCAGGTCGCCGGCGACGGCGAGTGCGAGCTGCGGCAGATCTTCACGCCGTCTGACGCGGGCGGCGATTGTTCGGGCGTCCACCGGGAGCTGTCCGAGCAGTTCGCGAGAACGTAAGCGGCGGCACCGGTGCACCGAGGCCGCTCGAGGGAGTCGCGCTATCCCTCGGGCTCGGCCTCGGTCGGGCCGCTCGCCATCTCGATCCAGTCCAACTCCTCTTCCAGCCGGTGAAACGCATCGTCGCCGATCTCGTCGCTGGCGCGCATGTCGAGGACCACACGCCGCGCCGCCGCGAGCGCGCGGCGGTGGATATCCGCATGCGCAAATCGCCTCGCCTCGCCCTCCTCGATCTCGCCGCCGGATCCGAGGTGCGCGATGAGCTCCTGGCGCACCGCGTCGGCGACCGGTGACGTGTCGTCCTCGAACTCGGCGAGCGCGGCGTTCAGGGCTCGCCTGCGCGCCTCGCCGGCTTCCTGTCCGACCGGATCGCCGTCCTGCAGGTTGAGCGCGGTGAGCAGCGGGCCGAGCGTGAGCCCCTGGAGCACGAGCGTGCCGAGCACCACGGCAAAACCCGTGAACACGATCACGTCGCGAAACGGAAAGCCGGCCGGCAGCGCCAGCGCCGCGGCGAGGGTGACGATGCCGCGCATGCCGGACCAGGAGATGATCACGCCGCTGCCGACCGTTGGACGCAGCATCACGCGTGGCGGGTGGAAGCCGAAACGGCGATCCCGCCACCGAATGACCGCGTTGAACGCCATGTGCCAGACGATGCGGACCACGACTACGGCCACGACGACGGCGCCGGCGACGACAAAGTACTGGCCGCGGGCGGCCGGCTCCAGCGTCTCCAGGATCGGGCGGAGCTGCAGCCCGATGAACACGAAGGCGAGCACGTTGAGCACGAAGACGACCGTCTCCCAGACGGCGTAGGACGGGACGCGGATGCGCGCCGGCACGCGCTCCGGTGCAGTGCGCGCCGCCGTGATGGCGTAGCAGACCATCGTCAGCACGCCGGACAGGCCGATGCGATCGGCGGCGATCCAGACGCCGAACGTGCTGACGAACTGCAGGATGATGACGGAGGGCACGTGGTGTACGCGCTCCATCACGCGCAGCGTCAGCCAGGCGAACGCCGGACCGGCGATCACGCTGCCGACCACGGCGAACAGGAATGCGGGGGCGACGGCCCCGATGGAGAAAGTATTGGCGGCGACCGCGCCGACGGCGACCCGGTAGATCAGCAGCGCGCTCGCATCGTTCAACAGGCTCTCGCCCTGCAGGATCGTGAGAATGCGATGCGGCGGCCGCAGTTGCTGCAGCACCGCGGTGGCAGCCGCGGCGTCGGGTGGCGCGACGACCGCGCCGAGCGTCACGGCCGCGGCCCACGGCATGGCGGGCATCAGCGTGTGCGCCACCCACGCCACCGCGACGGTGGTCAGTCCGACCGCGAACACGACCAGGCTCGTCAGCGGCACCCAGTTGTCCCTGAGGTCTCGCGGCGAGGCATCGAACGCCGCGTCGAGGAGCACCGGCGCGACGAACAAGGCCAACGCCAGCTCCGGCGGCACCACGAGCCGCGGTGCGCCGGGGATGAGCGCGAGGACGGCACCGCCGAGGGCCAGGAAGGCGGGATAGGGCGCGCCCACGCGACGCGCGACGCCCGCCAGAAGCACGGCGGCGAGGACCAGCCCGAGGACTGCTTCCAGTTCCCTCATGTCACGGGAGTTGTGGTCAGCGCCGGGTGTCAGTACTCCGCGAACGCGTCATCGGGATAGCAATACAGCCATCGCTCACCCGGTTCCGCCGACGCGATGACCGGATGACCGGTCTTCTGTGCGTGCCTGGTCGCGTGCCGGTTCGGCGAGTTGTCGCAGCAATGCGTGCCGCCGCATTCCTGGCAGGTGCGCAGGTGCACCCAGGTGCCGCCGATCTTCACGCATTCATCGCACTCGTAGCGCCTGGCGGGCTTGACGGTCTTGACGGCAGCCACATGCGAGCAGGCTTGTGGAGACATGTCGGCCTACGCCAGGAAGCTCACGAGCTCAGCGTTGATGCGATCCGCGTGCGTCCACAGGACACCATGCGGACCGCCCGGCAGCTCGACGAACTTCACGTTCTTGATCATCTTCGCCTGCCGGCGCGAGGTGGCGTCCGGCGGCAGGATGCGGTCCGCATCGCCGTGCAGGATGAGTGTCGGCACCTTGTTCTTCGCGTGATCCTTGCGGAAGTCCTCGATCCAGCAATCGACGCAGGCGACGGTGCCGATGGCCGACGCGCCGGCGGCGACGTTCCAGTTGTCCTCGAGCACGCGCTCGCTCACCAGCTTCCCGCCCGTGACGTCGTAGTTGTAGAAGTTGCGGAGGAACTCCATCAGGAACGCCGGCCGGTCCGCGCGGAGCGAGGCCTTGATGCCATCGAACACGCTGCGGTCGACACCGTCCGGGTTGTCGGAGGTTTTCACCAGATACGGGCCGAGCGTGCCGATGAGCACCGCCCGGCGCACGCGCGTGTTCCCGTACTTCGCTAGGTAGCGCGTCACCTCGCCCGAGCCCATGGAGAAGCCGACGAGCGACACCTTCTTGAGATTCAGCTTCCTGAGCAGCCTGTCGAGATCGGCCGCGAACGTGTCGTAGTTGTAGCCGGTGCCCGTCTTGCTCGAGCGGCCGAAGCCGCGGCGGTCGTAGGTGATGACACGATGGCCGGCGGCGAGCAGCGCCGCCGTCTGCTTTTCCCACGACGCGCCGCTCAGCGGCCAGCCGTGAATGAGAACGACGGGCGAGCCCTTGCCGTGGTCTTCGTAATAGAGCTCGATGGAAGTGGCGTTCTCCTTGCCGACAGTGATTGTGCTCACGGCTAGGAAGCGTGCGCCTGCCGATGCCTCTGCGTCAAGCGTCGACTACTCGGTGATGCGGCCGCAGGTCGCGCGCGACGTCGCTGTTGCCCGACAGCACCGGATTCCAGAACAGGAACCGGCCGAGCGCGACACGTTCGGGCGAGGTCGGACGCGCCTCGATCCTGGCGGCGATCTCTCGCCCGAGGTGTGACAGTTCTGTGGCGGCGCGTACGAGATCCGGGATCCCGGAGACGAGGTTTGCGGCCGGGTCGTGCGTCTCCGATCCAGTGTCGCCCGCCACTTCGGATCGGCGCACAGCGGTACCGCTGGGGTGTATCGAGGCCGCTCGCCGCCGGTGCGAAAACGGGCTCGCGGTTTGCTCCCTCAAGGGACGTGCACCGAGTCGCACTGGGCAGCGTCGTCGCGGCGGCCGTGATCGCCTTATCCGTATCCGCAACCATCACCGCGGATACAGTCGCGGTCGTTCACCGCACCAGCGCCGCGCGCGGGTTGCTCACACTGCGATCGATGGACGGCCGACTGCTCGCACGGGGCGAACAGGTGCAGTCGGTCCACGGGAACACCGTGACGAAACGCCTGACGTTTCGTTTCAACGACGGTTCACTGGACGACGAGACCACCGAGTTCAGCGATGCGGGCGCGCTGCGCCTGATCGCGTATCACCACGTGCAGAAAGGACCGTCGTTTCCGCATCCACTCGAGCTCGCCATCGACAGGGCAAGCGGACGCGTCGTCACGCGCGACATCGGTAACGGGGGCGACATCGAAGAGAAGACGCTTACCCTCCCCGCGGACCTCAGCAACGGATTGATCACCGACATCGTCCAGAACGTGACTCCGGCGGCGCTGCCGCTGTCGGTCTCGTACCTCGCTGCCACGCCGAAGCTGCGGCTCGTTCGCCTCGTCATTACCAGCCGCGGAGTCGATTCGTTCGGCACCGCCGCCGCGCCCTACAAGGCGCAGCACTACGTCGTCGACGTTCGTCTCGGCGGGCTCGAGGGCGTCGTCAGTTCCGCGATACGCAAGAGTCTTCCGCGGTCGCACATCTGGATCAACGCCGGCGTCCCGGCGTTCGTCCGGGCGGAGACGCCCCTGGGTGTCGACGGGCCGATGTGGCGCATCGATCTGGCCGCACCGGGCCCTTCGGCCGCACCGGCGACGAACTGATTTCGCGCGACGTCACGGCACCGCGAATCCCCCCAGCACCGACCACGGGCTGTAGCCGGCCGCATTCCACGCGATGACCCTCCACGAGCCGGCACCGCTTGCCAGCAAAACGCCCGGCGTCAGCGAGCAGGTCCCCGTTCCGGCCGCGCAGCCGACATCCGCAGGACGCAGCCACCGATCCACGCGGCGTCCGGTGACATCGTCAACCTGGATGTAGTAGAGCGTCACGTTCGCGGACGCATTCCAGGTAAACGACGGCGTTGCGCCGGTGGCGCCTTCGGGCGATACGAGCACCGGGCGCGCGGGCGCCGCCGCGGCGATCGTGAACGCCGCGATGAGGCTCCACGGTCCGTGGCCGTTCGCGGTCGAGGCCTGCACCTGCCATTCGGCATTCACGCCGGCGGCGACGCTGATGCCGACAGCGGCCTCGCACTCGGCGCCGCATCCCGCATCGGCCGCCGTCACCCACGCGTACTGCGCGGGAGAGCCGGCGTTGTGAACAGAGACGCGATAACCGATGGCGCCGGGCACCGCGGTCCATCGGTAGCGAATCAGCGCGGCGGTGGTCGGCCCCATCGGACTGATTGGCTGCGGCACGCCGGCTGCGGGATCGGCAATGTCCAGCCAGAATTGCGCGAGGTCGCTCCATGGACTGTAGCCCTCCGCATTCCAGGCCACGACCTGCCACGCAACCGGACCAGGCTTCACGTCGGCACGCGCGACGCCGCAGGTTCCCGTTCCCAGCGGGCAACCCGCGGCATCGGGTCGATACCAATAGTTCTGCGTCGAGTTGTCGCGATCGACGACCCGCAGCAGATACCAGACAGTACCGGCGGCAGCGTTCCACGTGAACGTCACCGGCAGCGACGCCGCCGTCGCGCCGGGTGACGGTGACACCAGTGTCGGCCTGGCGGGAGGACCGGTGGGGTCGCTGACGACGAACGCCATCGGCGCCGACCACGCGCCTCCCCCGCCAGCGTTCCCCGCACGCACCTGCCAGTGCGAGGAGCCGAGCGGCATGCCGATCGGCGGGGTCACGGTGCACAGGGTGCTGGTGCAGCTCTCGGCCGGCAGCACCGGGTAGTCGCGCGTGGTGCCGCCAGCATCCGTGATCTCCAGCAGATACCAGGCCGCGCCGGTCGTCGTGTTCCACACGTAGCTTGGCGTTCGGGTTGCTGTCGAACCCGACGGTCCAACCGCGACGGGTGCCGGCAGCGATCCGTTCGACAGGTTCACGAACACGCTTGTCGTGGCGGACCAGGGACCGTAGCCCGCACTGTTCCATGCGAGGACCTTCCACGTCGCCTGACCCGCGGCGAGCGCACGCGGCAACACCACCGCGCAGGTGCCGCCGCCGTCCGCGCAACCAGCCTCGGCGGGACGGAACCAGTAATCGCTGCGCGCGCCGCTGCCGTCCTCGATCGACAGCAGGTAGTAGCCTGCGGCGGCCGCGGACGTCCATTTGAAGATCGGACGGCTGTCGGTCGTGATGCCCACCGGACCGAGGGGAGATGCGCCACCCGGCGCCGCGACCGGAGCGGCCGACACGTGCAGCAGGACCGGAACCGCGCGGGTGTAGCCCACCGCGCCCGGCGCATTCGCGCCGAGCATCCCGAAGTACGTGCCCGCCGCGAGACCGTTGACGTTGACGGACAGGTCCACGACCGCCGATGTCGCAACCGACGTGGCCCCGAGTGAACCCCACGGCGCACCCGACAGGTGCAACTGCACGGGCTGGCTGCCGCTCGTCGCCTGGACGTATACGTGCGTCGGCGCGGGTGACGGCGCTCCAAGGGTGTAATAGATGGAGATGGGCTCGGGCGACAGCGTCACCGCCGGCGCCTGGCCCGCGGCATTGTCGATCGTCACCAGATAGAGCTTGAACACCTGGCCCTGCGAGGCGAGGTGCGTGTAGCGAATCGCGATGACGAAATTTCCGGCGGCTTGCGGGGTGCCGGCGAGCGTGGCCCCGGTCAGCGCGAGGCCGGGCGGCAGATCGAGGAACGGCAGCACCTCCGCCGTGAACCCATCATCGCCGATGGGCGTGATGACGCGGGCGCTGTACGGCGCACCGACGCGGCCTGCCGGCAGCGTGTCCGTGAGCGGCCGCCCTTCGGCAGGCAGGATGAAGATGGTCGCTGGAATCGAGAGCGTCTGGCCGCGCTCGTCGCCGACCGTCAACGTGAAGCTGAACTCGCCGTCGACGGCCGGCATCCCTCCGAGGTGCGCCGGAACGCCGTTGCCGCCGGGAAGAATCGTCAGGCCATCCGGCAACGTCGAACCGGCGGCGAGCGCCCACGTCAACGAGCCGGCGCCGCCTTCGACGAGCAGGTCGAGATTGAACAGGTACGGCGCGCCGTTGGTCGCCGGGAACAGCTCCGTATCATCATCCGAGATGACGAGCGGCGGCGCCATCCCCGCCGGCGTGATGTCGAGCCGGAACGATTCCGAGGTGGCATTGCCCGCCAGGTCCTTGATCGTCACGTCAACCGTGTACCTGCCCGCGCCTGTCGGCGTTCCAGAGAGCACGCCCGCCGCTGACAGGCCGAGACCCGGTGGCAGCGCGCTTCCCTCGGTGACGGAGAAGCCGGCCGGCCCTCCGCCCGCAACCTTCACCGTCGTCGCGTACGGCTGTCCTGCGGTTCCGGCCGGAAGGTGCAGGTGATCCTGGAATGCGACGGGCGGCGCAACGATGTGGAACGGTGTCACGTGGATGGTGAACACGTGATCGGCGGTGTCACTGGCATTGGTGGTGTTGCTCGCACGCACGGTGACCGGGTACGTTCCCGGCGTCGTCGGCTGGCCAACGAGCGCCGTTGCACCAGGCCCGACATCGTCACCAGTCAGCAGCGACATCCCCGGCGGCAGCCCGCCGATGACCGACCACGAGTAGGTCGCGGGTTCTCCAGACAGCGGCCGGGCGGTCAGTTCGAACGAGTGTCCGCCCTGGCCCACCGCGATATCCGGCGGGTCGTCGTTGGTCACGACCAGCCCCGATGCGCTGGCCGACGTCAACTGCACCGGCGCCGAGTAGGTCCGGCCCTCCGCATCGCGCACCTGGACGGTGAAGTGATAGAAGCCGGTGCTCGTCGGCGTGCCGGCGATCGCACCGGATGACGAGAGGGTCACGCCCGGCACGACCGGGTTCCCCGGGCGCGCGGAGAACGTATACGGCGCCGTCCCGCCGATGCCGAGGATGTCCGCACGGTACGACGCGCCGGTCCTGGCGGTCGGCAGCTGCTCGCCCGCCATCACGAAGCCGACCGTCGAGGCTTTGAGCGTAAACGTTCGTTGCGCGTGCGTGCCGACGCTGTCCGTGACGATCACGTCGAAGGAATACGACCCCGGCGTCGTCAGCCGTCCAATCAGGAACGCGCTGCCGGGCGTGGCGCCGAGCGCCGCGGGCACCTCCGATCCTGAAACCAGTGCAACACCCGCCGGCACCGAGGCGCCGGACGCCACCGCCCACTGATAGGGCGGTATCCCGCCTTGTGCCTCCAACTGGATCGATCCGTAGCGGCCGACGACGACGTCGGGAAGCGTCGATGGCGTCGTGATGTCCAGCAGCTCCGCGTTCGGGTGGCGGACGTACAGCACGAACCTGGAGAACGCGGGTGTGCCGCCGTCGCTGACCCACACATCGACCGTGAACGTTCCCGACGCGCGCGGTACTCCTTCGAGGGTCCCGGATGGCGTCAGCTGCAGGCCGTCGGGCAGGCTGCCGCTCCACCAGTTCTTCCCGGCACCGCCGCCCGTGGTGCTGAACGTGTAGGTGAACGGGCTGCCGACGATAGCGACCGGCAGAATGCGTTCGCTGGTCATCGCCACGTTCGAGATGCGGAGGAACGGCCGGACGCCAATCGTAGACGTGCCGTCGCTGGCCTGCAGTTGCAGCGTGAACGTCCCGGATGCTGTGGGGACGCCGCTGATCACGCCAGCCGGAGAGATGTCGAGCCCCGCCGGCAGCACAGCGGTGGACGACCACGTCAGCGCCGGGGCGCCAACCGGCTGCAGCGCCACCGAGTACGGCACGTTGACCGCCGCGTCGGGCAGCTCCGGCGTCGGCACCGAAAACGCGGCGACGGTCAGCGTGAAGGTCCGGACGGCGATGTTCCCCACCGCGTCCTGCAGCTGGAGCGTGAACGTGTGGAGGCCGGCGCTCGTCGCGATGCCGGTGATCGCCGCGGGCGGCGCCACGGCAAAACCGGGCGGCAGTGAAAGCGCCGTCACGGTGTACGGCGGCGTGCCGCCGAACGCGTTGATCGGGAATGTCGCCGCGCCGCCAAGCGCGACCAGCCCGAGATTGGGACCCGTGGTGATGGTCGGCGTCGTTCCCGTCGGACCGGCGATCAGGAGATTGATGCCGCGGGTGACGCTGTTGCCGCTGCCATCACTCGCCTGCACCGATGCGTTGAACGAGCCCGTGTTCCCCGGAATGCCGTCGACGATGCCGGTGGCCTGCAGCATGAGGCCGGGCGGCATCGGCGTGGATGTGAACGCGTAGGTTCCGGACCCGCCCATCACGAGCAACGGCTGCGCGTACGGTGTGTTGTAGACGAGTGGATGCCCGGCCAGCGGCAGGTTGCCGTACTGCGACGAGAGCCTCGACACGTTCCACGAGAACGTGCGCTGCCGTGTCGTCCCGGCCGAATCGGTGAGCTGCACGGTGAACGGGTAAATGCCCGCCTGCATGGGCCGTCCGGCCAGATACGGCACGCCGGCGGTGAAGTTCGCGCCGAGGGTCTCGCCCGGCGTCTGCAGGGTCACGCCCGGCGGCAGCGGATCCGCGCCGCCGGCGCCCGGCAGCACCGACCATTGGTACGGCGGCGCGCCTCCCTGCGCGATCAGCGCGAACGTCGCCGGCGTCCCGATCGTGATGTCCGCGATGCCCGTCGGCACGATCGACAGCGCCTGCGGCGTGGAGGCCCCCACGCGCATCGACATCACGCGCTGCGTCGATCCGTTCGTGCCGCTGACGCGCACGGTGAAGGTGAACGTCCCCGCCGCCGTCGGCGTCCCGCCGATCGTTCCGGTCGCCGAAACGGACAGTCCGTTGGGGAGCGTGCCGCCGGCCAGCGACCAGGTGCACGGGGCGCCGCAGGCTGGTGCGTTCAGCACCTGGCCGTAGTTGGTTCCGACAAATCCTGTCGGCAGCGCCCAGCCATTGGCGATCGGGTACGGATCCACGGTGAGCGTCAACGTCACGGTGTCCGAGAGCGACGAGCCCGGATCGGTCAACGTGATCGCGGGGAAGAAAGTCCCCGCTGTCTGCGGTGTGCCGAAGATCCGTCCACTGGCGTGATCGATGTCCAGGCCGGGCGGGAGATTGGCCGCCTGCCAGTTGTAGGCGCCCGCGCCGTACGCATCCTGGTTGAACGCATAGAAAATCCCGACGACGGCATGCGGCGGAACGGTCTGCGACAGGATGCGGACGGGCGCGACGTGCAGCGTGATCGCGCGATCGAATGTCTGACCCAGCGTGTCCGTGACGCGAATCGACGTCGAGTACGACCCGGGCGTTTCCGCCACGCCGATGAATCCGGCGGTCACTCCAGGGAGGAAATAGGTCGGCAGCGGCGGGCCATCCTGGATGCGCATCCCGGGCGCCGGCGGCGCGCCCGGTGTGAGCGAGTACGCGTACGGCGGCGTTCCGCCGGTCGCCTGCAGTTCCCACGTCGCAGGCCCGACAACGGTCCACAGATCGGGGCCGAGCGACAGACCGATCGGCGTCTTCCCCGCCGGATACACGTCAATCGTGAAGTCCCACGTCAGCGAGTGCGCGGCATCCGTCGAGCGCAGGGCGAACCGATATCGGCCGCTCTTCGCCGGCGTGCCGACGATCGCGCCGTTTGACTGAACCGTCAGCCCCGGCGGCATGTACTGGAACGGGTCGAGGCTCCACGACACGCTTCCGCCGGCCGCCGACACCGAGCCGTTGTAGGCCGCGCCAACCTCGCCGATCGGCAGATTGCTCGAGATGGTGAGCGGCGTCACGCTGACGGTGAACTGCCGGACCGACGAGTTCGCCGGGTTCGACGCATCGGCCGCGCGGACCTGGAAGGTGAAGCGCCCCGCGGTGCCCGCCGGCGGCGTCCCGCTGACGAGGCCGCTGGCGGAAATCGTCAGGCCCGTGGGCGGCGTGCCGCCCTCGAGCGACCAGACGTACGACGCCGCGCAGCACCCGCTGAACTGGAAGGACAGCTCCTCGCCCGCCTGAATCACCGCGTCCTCGTCGTCATCGTCGAGGATGCGCACCGGCGACGTCGTCACCACCGTGAAGTAGTTGTGGACGCGCACCTGCTTCCCGTCCGCGTCCGTGAATTCGAAGACCGCGTGAAAGTTCCCGTCCTCGAGTGGCGTGCCAGACACCGTGAGCGCCGCCGGATCGAACGTCAACCCGTACGGCAGGCGTCCGCCGGCCAGCGCGACGGTGTACGGCAGTCGACCCCCGATGACCATGAAATGGTGCGAATACGGTGTGCCGACGGTGCCTCCCGGCAGATAGTTGAAGAGACGGAGCACGCTGACGCGGAGCGGGAACGTATTGGTGACCGAGCGTCCGTCCGCATCCACAACGGTGAACTGCACCGGGAACGTACCGGCTTCCGTCGGTGTGCCCCAGATCTCCGCGTTCGCGGGGGCGATCCAGCTCGCGACGACGCCGCCGCCACTGCGGATGCTCATTCCGGCGGGAAGACCGTCGGCCTGCGTCCAGGTGAACGGCGCGCGGCCGCCGTTGCCGACCCACGCCGCCATGCTGCACGGCGTGCCGATCGAGCAGTCCTGCAGCTCGCCGTCGTATGGGTTGACGCCGGGCATCGACGGCGGTACGCCGACGAGCCCGAGCGACATCGCCTTCGTATACGACGTGTGATTCGCGTCGGTCGCGGTGACGTTGAACCACCAGTGGCCCTCGGCGTCGTGGGGCGTGCCGTCAATCGTGCCGTCTGGATGCAGCTGCAGGCCCGGCGGAAGGTCGAACGAACTGAACGAGTACGGCGCCGTGCCTCCCGTCGCGGCGATCGTCGCCACGTACGGCGCTCCGAGCGTCGCGTTGGGCAGCAACCCCGGCGTGGTGATGCGAACCGCGTAGACGCGCAGTGTGACCTGGCGCGACGCGCTGACGCCACCATCGGTGACCTGAACAGAAATCTGGTAATTGCCCGGCGTGGACGGCGTCCCCGAGAGCAGTCCCGCCGCGTCGGCGGTCATTCCCGGCGGAAGCGTCTCGGGCGCAATGCTCCACTGCGGTGCACCGACAGCGTTGAGCGCCGTGAACTGATACGAGTAGAGGTCGTTCACGAACGCGTCCGGCAGCGTCCAGTAGTCCTTGATGGTAAGCGGAACGATCGTGAGGCGGTACGGCGACGGGACGCCGCTGCGCAGCAGCGTGAACGTGTACGTTCCCGGCTTTGCCGTGATGCCGATGATGCCCGCGTGCGCGTCGGCCGGGAACCACGGCGGCGTTTCCGTGCGCAGCGAGAGTCCCTCCGGCAGCGTGGTGCCCGGGTCGAGCGCCCAGCTGAACTCGCCCCGCAGTTGCGCCCAGACTTCGCCGATGCTGAAGGTGCCGAGATCGACTACCGGTTCCGGTACGGGCACCGGCGCGATCGTGACGGCTGCCGTTCCGACCGCCGGCGAGAGCGACGCGTCCCCGGGAAAGATGGCCTCGACCACGCGCAGGTATGAGCCGATCGGGAGGCCTGCGAGGCTGGCGCCGGCGAGGCGAGCAGTGCCGGTGGCATCGGTCGCACCCGTGCCGACGGACACGCCGTCGATCCGGAACTCGATCGTCCTGCCGGCGACCGGTGCTCCCGAGGCTGTCAGCGTGGCGGCGAGATCGGCGGTTCCGCCAAACGTACCGGTCGCCGGAGCCGCGGCGAGCGTCGTCGCCGGCAATGTGCCGGCGCTGCTCATGAATGCGCTGTAGTTCGTTCCCGACTCGGACGTGATCGAGACGCCGCCGACAGCGGGACCGATATTGTCGGTTGTCCCCTCGTGGGCGCCGATCCGCTCGATCGCCGCGGTGAAATCGGCTCCCAGGGCGGCGTCGGCCACGGCCGCGGATGGGTCAGGCCAGGCGGCGGCGACCGATACAAGCTGAAATCCCACCAGCGTCCGCGCTCCGGAGACGTAGTCGACTGGAACGGAGACGCTCGTCGGTCCGTAGAACGGACCAAGCCACTCACGAAAGGGAGCGGAACAGAAAGCGGAACCCGCCGGACATTCGACGGATCCGCCGCGGATGAAGAATGCGGCGGATGTGGAGGCCGACGAGGATGGAAGCTGACCGTGCCCATCGACGCGGAACGTGAATGCGGCCACCCCTGGCGTACCGGGCGGCACGCCGCCGGACAGCTCCAGCACGTCGCCGACGCCAGCGATCGTGCGCACGAACCGGCCGTCGTCGGCGCGAGTGACCGTAGCAGCGGCCGCGGCGCCTGGATACTGAGACATCCTGAGGCCCGCATAGGCATGCAGTTGCCCGAAATACGCTGAACCCACGAGGCCGGCGCCGGATCCGGCCTGGCCGTGCATCCAGCCCGTGACGGCTCCAACGTCGCCGCAGCCGGGAGGGTCGCTGCGCCCGTACGGGAATCCCAGCCCCTGGACACTGGACGGATCGATCGGAGTCTGCAGGAAGACGCAGTTGCTCGAGCCAAGCGGTCGAACCGTGACGACGTCCGAGCCGACGACTGTCGAACCGGCAATGAAGTTTGCAACTTGCGCGAACCCGAATGCGTCGCGCCCGCTTGACGGCAGTCCGAGGTCCTGGGCGATCGGGTGTCCAGTGCCGTCTGCGACATCGCCCCAGGAGTAGAGGCACAGAGTCCCTGGGCACGTGAACGACGGTGTCGGCGAGTCCGGCGGCGTCAACGGCGACGGCAGGTCCGCCAGCGGCACGCCGTTGAGGAGAACTTCGAGATCGCCGTCGAGGTCGGCGTTGTCGCCGTTGTACGGATCCGGAACGCCCACGACGAGGTAGCGGGCGTTCGGCGGCACTGAGACAGTAGCGTCGCCGCTGAACCAGAAGTCGCCAGGAATGTCGTTGGGAGAGTCGCCGAAATTGGGAGCCGTCCCCGTCGTGTGCGGAATCGGAATCGCATCCGGAACGCGGCGCTCGGACCGGCGATCGAGAACGATCGGCGACGAGCTGAACACCGCGTTGATGTACGTGCCGACTTCAGGTTGGTCGTTCGTCGTCCAGTACGTGTAATCACCTCTGCGTTCGAGGTGCACGGGCATTCCCGGCGACACACCCATCGCCTGCAGGTCGACGATGAACGGTGGCACCGCGCGATCATCAGGCTGCGACAGATACGTGCGTCGCGGATCGAACCGCCCCTCGATGCGGGTGATTTCCAGGTAAAGATCGCCGTCGCCGTCGCCGTTGTCGGAGTAGTAGAAGTCCGGCGCCGCCACGAAGAGATACGCGGCGCCGACCGGCACCCGCACGTGCACGTCGCGTATGACGAAGTCCTGGACGATGTCGGTCGCCAGGTCTTGCGGCGCGAAGGGAATCGCCTCCGTGATGAACGGCGGCGCCACGCCACCGTTGACGGCGCCGGTCACCCGGTTCAACTGGCTTCGATCGCCGAGCGCGGCGCTGCCGGCGAACACGCCGATGAGATCGAGAGGCGCCTCCGGATCGAGGGCCACGCCGCGCGTATAGGTTCCGAGCCGGCGAAGCCGGATCAAATCGCCGGGCGCGATGCCGAGCGCGGCGAGATCGATCGCCGGCGTATCGCCAACGGCCGGATCGGCCGGGTTCGCGCGCAAGTACGTCCTGGTGGGATCGATCTTGATGGGCGGGGCCGCTTCGACGATCGATATCGGGAGCAGGAACGCGAGCCCGCAGGCGAACCATCGGAACGAGCACATATGCTCGCTGCCTTTCTGTGTTGGTCTTTCTGTTGTCGTCGGCGTGGTGCTTGCCAGCAATAACGGCGACCGTCGAGGTCTCTTACCGTCCACCGCTGCAGGACGTCAGCGCGCTCGCCCGGGCTGAAGTCAACCCCGGAGCGGACTTGTACGGGCGTTCGTTCTGTTCGCGGAAGGCGCGATGGTAGGACCAGTCCGAGGCGATGCGCATCCTCCAATTGGAGGAGAAACCACGATCAGCCGATTGCGCCGCGTGTTAGACTTCGCGCGCCGCGCGCGTCATCAGCGCGGACACGAGGTCCCAACCCCCAGTGGCGACCGAGTCCCAGCTGTTCGAACTCATCGAGTTGGTCTACGAGGCCTCTCAGCAGCCCGAGGTGTGGCCGCAGTTCCTCGAGCGCTATGCCGAGGTGTTTGCCGCCGACGTCAGCTTCATCCAGCGGCACTGGTTCGCGCAGCACGCCTCGCGCATGCTCCACACCTTCGGCGTCAGCTCGCCGTTCCGCGCCTCCTACAACGAGCACTATTCGCGCGTGAACATCTGGCGCGACCGCGGCGCGGACACGCTGACGCAGGGGCGCGTCGTCGTCGACGACGAGCTGTGCCCGCGCGCCACGCTGCTCGAGACGGAGTTCTACAACGATTACCTGGTGCCGATGGGCGCCGTGCGCTGTGTGGCCGGCGTCGTGTCACGCGACGGCGACCAGGCGCTGATGCTGGCGGCGATGCGCGGCCTCCATCGCTCGCCGTTCGAGGCCGCCGAGCGGCGCGCGCTCGACCTGCTGCTCCCGCACGTCAGGCGCGCGCGGACGATCGCCGAGCGCCTCGGCGTCGCCGACGGGATGCACGCCGCGCTCGGCATGCTCGACGCGGCGCTCCTGTTCGTCACGGCCGACGGACGGGTCGTGCACCTCACCGCCGCGGCGGAACGGATCGTGTCAGCCGGCGACGGCCTGGCGGTGCGGGGAGGCGTCATCACCGCCCGCCGGACGGACACGGACGCACAGCTGCGAACCACGATCCGCGCCTGCGCGGCCTCGCGGGTGCCGACGACGGGTCCGGACACGCTGCTCGTCGATCGGCCGTCGCTCAAGCGGTCGTTCCAGCTGCTGATCGCCCCGGTGCGTCACGGCGTGCCGCCGCTCGCGGGCATGCGAGCGCCCGACGTCGTCGTGCTGATCATCGATCCGGATACGCAGCAGCCGACGGCCGCGGACGTCCTGATGCGGCTGTTCCGCCTGACGCCGCGCGAGGCGGCGCTGGCGTCGGCGCTCTCCACGGGCATGACGGTCGAACAGGCGGCCGATCGTCTGCAGATGACGTACGAGACCGCGCGCACGCACCTGCGCCGCATCTTCAGCAAGACGAATACGTCGCGCCAGCCGGAGCTGATGATGACGCTCGCGCGGCTGCCGCTCGAGCCGCGCAGGACCGAGCCCCCCGGCTGACCCGGCCGCCCCGTCTTCGCGATCGCCGAATCAGGGCAGCCGGCAGACGAAGTTTTCCGCGGCGTCGATGCTGCCCGTGCCCGTGTAACGCGCGACTTCCGGGTACACGCACAGCGGCCGCGTGCGGTCGACGGTGCCGTTCGAACTATGCGACGCCTCGACTCGCGTCGGCGCCTGGCCCTTCTCGACCCACTGCTCGAGCGACGGCATCATGTCGAAGGTGTTCGGCCCCTCGCCGCCGCCGCAATGCCCCATGCCCGGCACCATGAACAGCCGCATCGAGGTCGACACCGCCTTGTCGCCGAGTCCCGCCTTCACGCTCTTGTAGAAGTTGATGCTGGCGAGCGGCGAGATGTCCTGATCGCTCCATCCCTGGTAGGTCAGGAGCTTTCCGCCGCGGGCGAAAAACGGGCCGAGGCTCTTCGGATCGATCGCCGTCAACAGCCCCTTCAGCTTCTGATCGGCCTTCGCCAGATCGCGGTCGACGTCGAACGTCCGCCAATCCCACTTCGGATCGTCGAACACCATGTAGCGGAACTGATCGAGCGCCGTTTCGTACGGGTCGGGGCCGCCAATCAGCAGGCCCCACGCCAGCTCGGTGCCCGGCTGATAGGTGCCGAAGATCTCCTCACCGGTCTTCGGACTCTTGAATGGTCCCAGGATCGTCTTGACCGACTGCACCTGCTTCGGCGTCAGGCACGAGGGGTCGTCGCCGGCCTTGCAGGCCATCACCTGCGGCTCGAAATGACAGCTCGTGGGTTCGGAGATCAGCCCGTCCTTCAGCCCGTCGAGCGCATCGCACGCGGCAAGGACCTGCTGGTGAATCGCCGGCAGCTTCTCTTTCGGGATCCGCGCCTCCGGGTCCTTGAGCGTGTGCAGTCCCATCCAGATGCGCCAGGTATCGAGGTGCGTCTTGGGGTTGGCCGCCGCGCCGGCGATGATCCCGTCGAAATCGTCGGGGTAGCGCGCGGCCTCGGTCAGCGCCTGGCGCCCGCCCGTCGAACAGCCGTTGAAGTACGACCGCGACGGCGCGCTGCCGTAGAACGCGCTGACGATCGTCTTGGCCTTCACCGTCATCTCGTGCTCGGAGCGATACGCGTAGTCGGTCAGCTTCTCCGGATGTCCGAGCGCGAAGCTGCCGCCGGGCGTGCTGTGACCAGTGTCGGTGGACGTCGTCGCGTAGCCGCGGGCCAGCGCCTGCGCCATCGCCGGATAGCTGATCGTTCCCGCCCAGCCGCCGTTGCCGACCGCCTCGAACTTGCCGTTCCAGCCCGACGCCGGCAGCCAGACCTCGATCTTGATGTCTGAATCCGCGCTCGGCTTCAACGTCGCGGCCACGCGGCAGAATGCGGGCAGCGCCGCGTAGCGCGCCGCGTTCTGCGCGTTCGGGGCGCTCCCCGGCGCCCGGAACGCTCCCGCCGGAACCGCTTCGGCAAGCGTGACGCTCGCACCATCGAGCGTCAGCGTCGCGAGGCGGTCGCAGGCATTTCCGGCGGCGCTGACCTGGCCGGCCGATCCGAGCGCGACGATGGCGGCCAACAGCGTGGCAGGGACCATTCTCATCGTTTCCTCCCGAGCGAGCGCATTGTAGTGGATTCCGGCGGGCGATCGATCGTCGTGCCCGACGATGTGCCGCAACGTCACTTTTCTGTGGCGGCGATACTTCCTTTGAGTACATTTCGGAATCCGCCCGGCGACCCGCGGTTTTCACTCTTCACGCCGGAAGGAGGCGCATCGTGGCCGGCCAGCTCGAACATCGGACGACGAAGACGGTCACCAGGGGCACGCACTATCCGCTGGGCGCGACGCCGAGGCGGGCGGGCGTCAACTTCGCGCTGTATTCCCAGCACGCGACCGACGTGTTCCTGCTGCTGTTCGACACGCCTGACGGCGATCCGACGGACGTCATTCGCCTCCAGGAGCGCGACCGCTTCGTGTGGCACGCCCTCGTGCACGGCGTCGGCGCCGGCCAACTGTACGGCTACAAGGTGCGCGGCGAGTATCGCCCCGAGTGGGGACTGCGGTTCAACGACGCCAAGCTGCTGCTCGACCCCTACGCGAAGGCGGTCACCGGGAAGTTCCGCAACACCGCCAACCTGCTCCTCGCCTACGACCCGCAACCCGGCGGCGGCGAAGCCGTCCAGGATCGCCGCGACAACACCGCCATCGTCCCGAAGGGCATCGTCGTCGACGATGCGTTCGACTGGCAGGAGACAACGCCTCCCGATCTCCACCTCGAGCAACTCATCATCTACGAGGTCCACGCCAAGGGCTTCACCGCGCATCCCTCGTCGGAGGTGGCGGACCGCGGTACCTATCTGGGCTTCATCGAGAAGATCCCGTACCTGAAGGACCTCGGCATCAACGCGGTGGAACTCCTCCCCATCCACGAGTACTACGTGGACGATTTCCTCGTGGAGAAAGGATTGACGAACTACTGGGGCTACAACACGGTCGGGTTCTTCGCGCCCGAATCGTCGTACTCCACGGGCAGGACGCCGGGATGCCAGGTTGCCGAGTTCAAGACCCTCGTCCGCGAGCTGCACAAGGCGGGCATCAAGGTCATCCTCGACGTCGTCTACAACCACACGGGCGAGGGCAACGAGATGGGTCCGAGCCTCTCGTTCCGCGGCATCGACAACCCCGCGTATTACAGCCTCACGGGACCGGGCGACGCGCCGGGCCGCTACTACATGAACTACACCGGCTGCGGCAACAGCCTGAACTTCGACAGCCCGGCGGTCATCCGCCTGGTGATGGACTCGCTGCGCTACTGGGCGGACGTCATGCACGTCGACGGCTTCCGTTTCGATCTCGCCTCCGTGCTCGGACGCTCCGGCCAATACGGCGCCTTCGCGACGTCATCGTCCTTCTTCGATGCCGTCTCCCAGGATCCGATCCTGAACCGCGTGATCATGATCGCGGAGCCGTGGGACATCGGCACCTATCAGGTCGGGAACTTCCCGGTGGACTGGTCCGAGTGGAACGGCAGGTTTCGCGACACGATGCGGTCGTTCGCCAAGGGCGACGCCGGCACGCTCGCCGACGTCGGCTGGCGGCTCACCGGCTCCGCGGATCTCTACGGCGAGGACGGGCGATCGGCGTTCAACAGCATCAACTTCATCACCTGCCATGACGGCTTCACGCTCAACGATCTCGTCTCTTACAACGGCAAGCACAACGAGCGGAACGGCGAGAACAATCGTGACGGGTCCGACGACAACCACTCGTGGAACTGCGGCGCCGAAGGGGCGACGACGGATCGCGCCATCGTGGCGCTGCGGAAGCAGATGATGAAGAACTTCGCCTGTTACCTGCTCTTCTCGTCGGGGACGCCGATGATTCTCGGCGGCGACGAGTTCGCGCGCACCCAGCATGGGAACAACAACGCCTACTGCCAGGACAACGACATCGGCTGGTTCGACTGGACGGCGGCGGCGGGCAATGCGGACCTGACACGCTTCTTCCGCAGCGCCATCGCGCTGACGCGCCGGTTCCCCATCCTCCAGCGGCGGAAGTTCTACCTGGGCAAGGACCTGGACGCTGACGGCGTGGCGGATCTCACCTGGTACGGCAACGCGCTGGGCACGCCGGCATGGCAGGACGCCAACGCCCGCACGGTGTGCCTGCAGCTCGACGCGAGCGAAAACGGCACGAACAACGGCGTCGACCGCCTGTTCTTCATCCTCAACGGCCACTACGAGCCGCAGTGGATCGCGCTGCCGCAGCTGGGCGCCGACCGCGGCTGGCATCGGGCCATCGACACGAGCCTGCCGAGCGGCGAGGACTTCCTCGAGGCCGGGCGGGAGCTCGAGCTCGATCCCGCCGATCACTACATCGTCAACCCGCGAAGCACGGTCGTGCTGTTCGCACAACAGCCGAAAGCGAGCACGATTCTGCCAATTAGAGATGGCGCCGGCGCGCAGCACGTGCAGGCGAATTGACTGCCGGCGATCTGCTCCTCGTCGGTGACGGGCGCCTCGCTCGTCACCTCGCCCATTACTTCACGCAGCTGGGACTGCGGCATGCGCGTTGGTCCAGGACGATGCAGGCCGACGGGCGCTGTCCGGAGCTCCGCGCGATGGTTCATCCCGCCACGCACGCACTGCTGGCGATCAACGACGACGCGATCGAATCGTTCATCGCGGCGCATACCGAGCTGCAGGGCGTCGTCCGCGTGCACTTCTCCGGGCGTCTCGTGACCCCGCTCGCCAGCGGCGCGCATCCGCTTTTCAGCTTCGCCGGCACGCTCTACGAACGTCAGCTCTACGAGCGCATTCCGTTCGTCCTGGACAAGGGATCGCCGCCGCTGTCCTCGCTGATTCCCGGCCTGCCGAACCCGGCGCTCGTCATCGAGCCGGCGCGGCGCGAGCGCTATCACGCGCTGTGTGTGCTGGCGGGGAACTTCACCACACTGCTCTGGCGGAAGTTCTTCTTCGAGCTCGAGGGCGAATTCGCCATCGCGCGCGAGCATGGCCTGCCGTATCTCGAATCGGTGACGCGAGCCTTGAGCGGCGGCGAGGCACCGCTGTCGGGACCGCTCAGCCGCGGCGATCGGGCGACGGTCGCGCGCAATCTCGAGGCGCTGGCAGGCGACCCCTTCGAAGACGTCTATCGCGCGTTCGTCGCCGCGTTCGAGCGGCAGGGACGCGACTGGCTCGCGCCCTAGACCCCGGCGCCATATCCGCGCACGCCATGAGACACGTCACAGCCATCGCCGGCCGCAGACTCTGGAATCAGCACATCGTCCGGCGCGAGCATCGCCGCCCGGCGGATATCGTGCGCTGGCTCGGCGCGGTGCAGGCGCAGGAATACGACGCGGCCAAATGGGGGCTCGCGCTGCGCATGCACGACGGCATCACGGACGCGGCCGTGGACCAGGCCTTCGCGGACGGTGAGATGCTGCGGACGCACGTGCTGCGGCCGACCTGGCACTTCGTCCCACGCGCGGACATCCGCTGGATGCTGGAGCTCACCGGCGCGCGCATCATGCGCGTGTTGTCGTCCTACAACCGCCACCTCGAACTGGATGCCCGGCTGCTCACGCGCGGCACCAGCCTGATCGAACGTGCGCTCCGCGACGGCCGGAGCCTGACGCGGGCGGAGCTCGGCGAGCAGCTGCGGCGCCAGGGCGTGGACCTCACGGGTCCCCGCCTCGGCAACCTGACGATGTACGCGGAGCTGGAGCAGGTGGTCTGCAGCGGGCCTCGCCGCGGCCGGCACTCCACCTACGCGCTCATCGCGGATCGTGCGCCGGAGGCGCGCCGGCTGTCCCGCGACGAAGCGCTCGCGACGCTGACGCGCCGTTACTTCACCGGCCACGGTCCGGCTACCGCTCGGGATTTCGCCTGGTGGTCAGGCCTCACCGTTGCCGACGCGAAGCGTGGGCTCGAGATGAACAGGGCCGCGAGCACGGAGTTGTCCGGTCGAACTTACTGGTGGCTCGGCGAACAGCCCGCGCGGCCGA
>JADMIO011644076.1_pt1 | contig 26397 bp, 16 predicted proteins | sample 8958161 | NCBI WGS metagenome assembly JADMIO01 (sample SAMN16585339, study PRJNA669376) | soil metagenome | isolation source: Crop rotation soil | place: USA: Cullars Rotation, Alabama | collected 2011 | reverse complement strand
TCTAAGCTTAGGATCCCAATGTGCTGGAAAGAAATATTCGCATGCTGAATAAAGTAATCGCTGAGCCAATTGGGCCCCTCGATCTCTGTACCCAATTTCGCCCCCTCTCAATGAGTTGGAGACGAAATTTAAACGTTTAGAGACTATCAAAAAGGCAGATGCTTTACTAGTTTCGGCTCTCTACTTGATTTTATCCAGCTACCGTGAAAAACTCAGCCAAGACGGCAAATCTACATGTATAGCCCTCGGGAAAATCAAATGCCAAGCACTGAACAGATCGAATCCAGTCGTAAAGCGATCATGCAGCAAAGCAAGCGCATCGTCGTCAAGCTGGGAACGGCTGTGCTCATGCGCGATGAAGGCGGCATTGCTTTGAGTCGCTTCTATTCATTTGTCGAAGGGGTCGCTCACCTGATGAGGCAGGGCAAGGAAGTTCTCCTGGTCTCCTCCGGCGCCGTAGGTCTTGGCGTGCAGCGCCTGGGCCTGGAGAAGCGACCGACCGAGCTGCCACTCAAGCAGGCATGTGCCGCGGTCGGACAGGGCATCTTGATGGCGATGTACACCGATGCTTTCGAGAAGCTCGGCATCAAAACCGCGCAGATACTTCTAATCGAGGATGATTTTACGGATCGCCAGCGCTATCTCAATTTGCGCAGCACGATTGCCGAGCTCCTGGCTTTGAACGTTCTGCCGATCATCAACGAGAACGATACCGTCTCGACTGCTGAGATTGAGTCGAGTGCCTCAAGTCGAAAAGTCAACTTTGGCGACAACGACAAACTGTCGGCACTGGTTGCCGGCAAAGTGGATGCCGATGTTCTGCTCATTCTGACCGACGTGGAAGGACTCTATACAGCCGACCCGCGCAAAGATCCAACTGCGACGCTCGTTCCACTTGTAAAAGAGATTACTCCTGAAATCGAGCAATCAACAGTCGAAAGTTCTCCGGCTCCTGCAAAGAAATCGGCAGAAGACGGTAAGTCGGGAAAGTCGGCTGGAACCCAGGGACGCGGTGGGATAAGAACCAAAGTCGAAGCAGCCAAAGTAGTCACCTCGACTGGATGCGCTTGCATAATCGCCGGCGGCAAGCTACCGCATGTGATACCACGACTTTTCGAGGGGGAGGAACTAGGCACCCTCTTCGTTCCCCAAAAAAGTATGACTGGAAAATTGCGCTGGATTGCATATGCAACTTCCATTCGTGGATCGGTCGTCGTCAATGAAGGCGCCAAAGAAGCGCTCTCCAAGCGAAAAGCCAGTTTGTTGCCTGCCGGAGTTACAGAGGTGAAAGGAACTTTCGCTCGCGGCGATGTGATAAGCATTCTCGATGCCGACGGAAAAGAGTTCGCCCGTGGAATTGCAAACTATAGTTGCGATGAGGCCAAAATGATTTCGGGCAAGCATTCCGACAAAATCGGCGAAGTCGTTGAGCGAAGGAACTATGACGCGATCATAACGCGCGACAACATAGCCTTTTTGAGCAAGCAGTGACTTCGAGGAAGTGGTACTTCGAGCGACCAATACTTTTGAACAAGCAATAAAATCAATGAAAACCGATGGAAAAATTTCTGTATTGAGGCAAGCCGAGCTGGCTAAAAAAGCAGCTACTGGGCTTGCCGCCATGCCTGCCGAGAAACGCACGAACGCACTGAATGCGATGGCGCAAGTAATCGATGAAAATCGGGAAGAGATTCTCGAAGCTAATAAAAAGGATCTTCTACAAGCACAGAAGCTTGTTGCCGAAAAGAAAATCTCGCAGTCTATGTTCGATCGGCTCAAGCTCGATGAGTCGAAACTCAATGCCATTGTCAATGGTATCAAGCAGGTAGCATCGATTCCCGATCCACTCGGCGGCGTAACTCTTGCCCGAGAGCTCGACGATGGCTTGGTTCTCGAACGCGTCGCCTGCCCTATCGGAGTGGTTGGTGTAATTTTCGAGTCTCGTCCTGATGCTCTTCCTCAAATAGCATCGCTGGCCGTGCGTTCGGCCAATGCTGTTCTTCTCAAAGGTGGAAAGGAAGCAGAAGCAACGTTGGCGGCCTTGTACAAGTGCCTTGCCGAGGCGCTAGACAAAGAAGGATTTCCGCCTCACTCTGTTACGCTTCTCAGTACGCGCGAAGATGTTGCTGAGCTGCTTTGCGCCGATCAGTTCGTCGATTTGATCGTTCCACGCGGCTCCAACGAGCTGGTGCGTCACATACAAGACAACACACGCATACCGGTTCTCGGGCATGCAGACGGCGTTTGTCATCTGTATGTGGATAAGAAGGCCGATTTGCCGAAAGCACTTTCGCTGCTTATCGACGGCAAGACGCAGTATCCATCGGCATGCAACTCGATAGAGACGGTGCTCGTTCACGCCGATGTCGCCGTCGAGTTCCTGCCGGTAGCGGTGAAGGAACTCATGGGGTGCGGTGTCGAGGTGAGGGGTGATGAAAGTTCCTTCCAATATCTGGCAAAAGATTCGGCCGCCGATGACAAGTCGAGGGAGCTTCTGAAATCTGCGTCCCAGGCTGATTGGAGCGCCGAGTATTGTGATTTGATAGTAGCTGTCAAAACGGTGAACTCGCTTGCCGAGGCGATTGAGCATATCAACAAATATGGTTCCCGTCACACTGACTGCATCGTTACTGAGGACAAAGAAGCGTTCGAGCAGTTTTTCTCGGCGGTCGACTCGGCAGGCGTCTATTGGAACGCATCAACCCGATTCGCCGATGGTTTTCGCTACGGTTTCGGCGCCGAGGTCGGCATCAGCACAGGCAAGTTGCATCCGCGCGGACCGGTCGGAGTCGACGGTCTTGTCACCTACAAATATAAACTGGTTGGCGACGGGCATATAGTGGCTGACTACAGCAGTGGGAAGAAGCGATTCAAACATCGCGATCTGTAGTTCCACGACCAATCTCAAAGAATAACGAGCAGGCATGTAGGCATGAGCAACCGGGCTCCTGAATACGACTTCTACAGTTCGGTCGACGAGCGCCGGTCCGAGGTTTCAGGCTACATCAGAGACTTTCTGGCGGCCCAGACGTCTGTGAAAGTGCTGGACAGAAGTGCGTGCGAACGCGCTCTATCTGCGGTCTATCAATTGAATTCAATGAAGGCTCCGTCGATAGTGTGGTGCCGTTCTGTTTTCGAGTTGACAGGTCTAGCTCTGAGCTGGTCGGCCATGGGGAACATCTCTTTTATTACCGACACCTCGCATGCAGGCTCGAAGTTTGAAAGGCAATGGCAACAGCTTGCCGTCTCATGCGCCGCTCAGATAGTTGCGCCGCGCATTTCGGTTAAACGTCCTGCCGGAGAAGTGAGCCGTCGAAATGTCTTGAGCGAGTCCAGACAGGTTTACGGTGTTTTCAAACAGAGCGTTGACCAACTCGCTAAGCGGTTATCGCAGACCAATTTCCCTTCAGGAGGGCTTGGCGGGCTGGCGTTAATCACGCATGAGTTCAACAAGCTGCGCTCGGGCACCGATCTTAATACCATCGTCAGGCAAAGGAACTTGATTGAGATTAGCGCCACGCGAGATATTATGCAGGACTTGTGGCCCGTCCTCCTTAATGAAGCCAACCTGGCTGAACTGGATTCGCAAGCAAGGATTGTTGCTCAATCTACTCCTTGGTTCGATGTTGATTTCTGTTTGTGGATATCTTCCTGGGAAATGTTCGACGTCTTACCCTTCCTTGTCGTACTGGATGTTTTTTCCGACTTTGCGCTCCAGGCCTACGACGAGTCGACCCGGAGGCTACTGGCAGTCTGGCGTGATCTTTCGCTGACTGGCTGCTGGTTCCTCTTCTTTCCTGGCATCTGTTTTGTATGCGAACCGCCTGAAAAAATAGTGACAGACAGGTTTGGTGTGTTGCATAACGAAAATGGCCCCGGTATCGCATTTGGTGATGGCTACGGGCAGTTCTTTTGGAACGGCCGGCCGGTGGAACGTCATGTGGTTGAGAATCCGCAGAGCATAACTGTTCGAGAAATCGAGCAGGAAGTGAATGCTGAGATCAGGCGCATCCTGATTGAGCGCTATGGATTGAGTCGTTATATTCTTGATTCGGGAGCCCAGAAAGTACATGAAGATGATTCGGGAGTTCTCTACCGAAAAGAGCTAGTGAATGACGAACCGCTCGTTGTTGTTATGGTGAGGAACTCGACGCCGGAGGCCGATGGTTCTTTCAAAAATTATTTTCTTCGTGTTCCACCCGAGGTCGAGACGGCAAAAGAAGCGGTGGCCTGGACGTTTCGCATGTCGAGCGATCTTTACGCACCCAAGGTAGAGACCTAGTGTTTATGCAGGTTCTGAACGTTGCTGCTGGTTCTTAGCCGAAGAGGGGCCTGAAGAACTTGCGAAGGTATTTTCGCGTTTTCGGATCGTTGAAGAACAGGTCGATAAGCTTGAGATCCAGCCAGCTCATCCAGTCCTTGTTCTTCTTCATGCCTTGGTAGTGTGAGCACGTGCTGCAAGGGATATCGTCGCGAGCCGCTTTCTTGCCCATGAGCATTTTGCGAGCGTATTCCATTTTCTCTGAGTTGATGCAATCGTCGAGTGGGGTTTGGAACGCGTTTCCGAAATCTCCCCAGTGATTGACACAGCAGCCGAGCACGCGGCCGTCAAAGTTTATTTGCGGCTCTCGCCATAGCTGATAGCAGACGAGTTTCTGGCGATAGGTGGTTCCGTGTTGCTCTTCGAACTCGGCTCGGCTGCCGAAATCCATTTTGGTGATCTCCTGGACCGCTTTAGGGTCGGCTGCAAGATCCTTTTTCGGCTCGAAATAGAGATCGCCCCAATCGAGTTTGGCACCGAAATTCATGTTCAACTCCCGCGCCAATCCCCTTGCCCTTTCAACCTCTTGCAGATTGTGCCCGAACATGACGAATTGCCAGGATAGTTTGGGAAACTCAGAGTTGTACTGGGCTTTGAACTTATTGATCGTTTTTATGTTTTCGATTACCTGATCAAAATTGCCACGCACTCGATATTGCGAATAGACTTCCTGACTGGCACCATCTATGGAGCAGGTTATTTCCCGGAACTTGTATTTGACCAGGGCTTCCAACACCGATGGTGCAACGTCATTGAGGTTGGCGCCGTTTTTGGCAGCGAGCGCAACGTTCTTTTCAAAAGCAATCTTCATTATCTCTTCGAGTTGCGGATTCAAAAATATCTCGCCCCAGTTTGAAAGCTCCACTTCCTCTATGCCTGGGTTTTCATTCAGAAACGCGCGGAAGTTTTCGGCGGAGAGCATGCCGGTGCCGAGTGTGCGTCCGATTTCGCCTGAGGCTGTTGGGCAGCTCGGGCAGCGGAGTTGGCAGGCAGTTGACGCTTCCAGCCGCACGCGTTGTGTCTTTATCGCGAGCATAAAACCTCTTGTGGAGTCGCTTCCTGACCGTTCTTTTTTGAGAGCTGCACGTACAACGAGAGAAACTTGTCGACGAATGCATCGTGGGAGAATTTCGCAAGAGCCACCTCACGAGCCTGCTGTCCGAGTTTCAGCGCCAGCTGCCTGTTTGAAAGAAGTGTGGCGATAGCGTTTGCCAGTTCATCGCTGCTTCCGGGGGCGATCAAAATTCCGGTCTCATCGTGTTCGACAATTTCAGTCAAGCCGCCCGTTTTAGTGGCTATAACTGGAATGCCGCGCATCATAGCTTCCACTGCCACGAGGCCGAACGGCTCCTCCCAGACGGAGGGAACCGCCTGAACCCAGGCGTCGGCAAACTTGACGTCCAACTCGCCGCGAGATTCCGTGCCCAGAAAAGTGACACTATCGGCAATACCAAGATCAGCCGCTAGAGTTTTCAGGCGAGTCGATTCAGGACCGCTGCCGGCGACCAGCAGCTCGGCAGTTGGAAATTTCCTCCGAACCGTGGCGAAGGCTGAAAGGAGTATATCGACACCCTTTGTGTTGACCAGGCGACCTGCGAAAACCACTTTGGGATGGGGCGAAAGGGAGTTGCTCCGCGCAGGTGCCTGGTCATTTATAGGAATTCCGTTATGAATCACCTCGGACGGTCCGAAGTCGTCGGCTTCCAGTCTGCGACGGACTGCGTCACTGTTGGCGACTGTCACATCGATATGGTGCCGCCAGCGCTTAAGCAGATTCATCTGCCAGCCAAGCAGTATGGAGTCGACTTTAGAGATGCAACGGTTAGAGGCGCAGACCGAGCCGTGTCGCACGTGGCAGGCGCTGCGGTCGGGCAGCATCTTGGTTCCGGTCGGGCAGATTGCCCTGTACCAGGCAGCGTTATAGATGGTGGGATAATCTGCCAGAGCCGGCAGAATCAGCGGTGAGAGCTGGGTGAGGAAGACGTTGACATGCACCACATCTGGTGCGAATTCGGCGAGCGTTTTCTTCAATCTCAGGTAAGCTGAAATGTTGAATGTTTGAAGAATTGTGCGGAATCGGGACAGTGTGCCGAAACAGAGGTCTTGAGCCATAGTTTGATGCTCAGGCTCTCGAGCGCTCGATGAGAAGAGACGCACATCGTGCCCGCGAGCGATAAGAGCGCGCTGCAGATCGAGGAGCCTGAGCTCCACGCCTCCGGTCGGCGTCGAATAGTCTGTGACAAGCAAGATCTTCAAGGTTATGCGCCCAAAGAAGAGATCACATTCTGGCCTATAGCTTCTTCTTCGTTTATATAATTAGAGAAACTTAGACTAAGAGCCTGAGGTTCCTTGATCGAGGCTGAACAGGGCCATACTGCGTCCCCGGACGTTGAAGGTCGATTCCATTTCGTGAAAATCATCTTTCTCGTTTGTCGAGGAATCGATGATTCGCTTCCATCTTGCGCGCGCCACATGAGGCGCAAACGGCTTCCAGTTATGTTCGGTTTGATAAAGAGGCAAGGTGAACGGAACGTCGTGCCAGTGCGAATTGAGTAAGAAAAGCAGAGTATCAGACTCGATTTGATTGCCGTCGTCGTCGAGATCGTCGACGCACGAACCATCATAGAGCACGCCGAAGGCCTGGCATTCAGGGTCTTCCCAATCTAGCTCCGACATCTCGCCGCCCCTGGCGCTGATCCAGAGATTTGATTTTTTTGTCGTATTGCCTTGTGGGTCGCGCAGAATCGAGAACTTGCGTTTTTGCAAAATCGGGTTGGACTGGCGGATGGCGATTAATCTCACGACGAACTTGAGGAACTCTTCGTCTTCCTCGCTGAGGTTCCAATCACACCAGCTCAGCTCGTTGTCCTGGCAGTAGGCGTTATTGTTGCCGTTCTGCGTCCTGCCGATCTCATCGCCTGCGCAGATCATCGGCACTCCCCAGGAAAGGAGCAGAGTGGCCATCAGGTTTTTGCGCTGGCGATTGCGCAGAGAAAGAACCTCCGGATCATCGGTCGGACCTTCGGCGCCGCAATTCCAGCTGTTGTTGTGGGATTCGCCGTCTGTGTTGTTGTCGCCGTTTGCTTCGTTGTGCTTGTCGTTATAGCTAACCAGATCTTTGAGAGTGAATCCGTCGTGACAGGTGATGAAGTTGATGCTGGCATATGGGCTGCGCCCGCTCCATTGGTAGAGGTCGCTCGAGCCTGCGATGCGCGTGGCGAGCGTGCCGTGTCCTGAGTCGCCTTTCCAAAAGCGACGCACTGTGTCGCGGTATTGACCGTTCCACTCCGTCCACAACACAGGAAAGTTGCCGACTTGATAGCCGCCCATGCCGACGTCCCACGGTTCTGCTATCAGCTTCACTTGCGAGATGACAGGGTCTTGCTGGATGACGTCGAAGAACGCCGACAGTTTGTCGACGTCGAACAAGCCGCGAGCCAGTGCTGCTGCCAGATCGAAACGGAACCCGTCGACGTGCATCTCATTGACCCAATATCTGAGGCTGTCCATCAACAGTTGGAGAACGCGCGGATGCCGCATGTTGAGCGTGTTTCCGCAGCCGGTGTAATCCATATAGTAGCGGGCGTCTTTGAGCGTGGTTCGATAATAAGAGGCGTTGTCGATCCCTTTGAACGAGAGCGTCGGACCGAGATGGTTTCCCTCGGCCGTGTGGTTGTACACCACATCCAGTATCACTTCGATGCCGGCTGCGTGCAGAGCGCGAACCATGGTTTTGAATTCACGGACGTGCTCCGTGTGGTTGAATGCACTGCCATCGCCGCTCGTCATGCCGGTTGCGAACTTTATGTCGGGCGCGAAAAAGCCAAGCGAGTTGTAACCCCAGTAATTGCGCTGACCTCTCTCGACGAGAAAACTATCGTCGACATGGTGATGAACAGGCATCAACTCGACAGCTGTGACGCCCAGGCGTTTGAGATGCCTGATCATCGAGTCGGAGCACATTCCCGAGTATGTTCCTCTCAAAGGCTCGGGAACGTTGCCATTGAGTATGGTGGCACCCTTGACGTGTGCCTCGTAAATGATCGTCTTATGCCATGGTGTTTTCGGTGCCTTGTCTCGTCCCCAATTGAAGGAGTCTTCAGAGCTGTCTATCACCGCAGCCAGTGGCGCGAAGGGGGCACTGTCTCTGGTGTCAAAGCTTAGGTCTTGCAGTTTGTGGCCGATGGTGTAGCCGAAAAGTGAGTTGTCCCAAGTCAGATGGCGGGCGATGCATTTGGCATAAGGATCGACGAGCAGTTTATTGGGGTTGAAACGCATGCCGTGCTTGGGCTCGTACGGTCCGTAAACGCGGTAGCCGTAGAGCTGACCGGGTCCCAGTTCCTTGACATAACCGTGAAAAACATGATTGGTATATTCAGGCAGTTCTATGCGCGCAAACTCGGCACTGGCATCGACTGAGTCGAACAGGCACAACTCGACTTTAGTGGCGTACTCCGAAAAGAGTGCGAAGTTGGTTCCCTCACCATCCCAGACGGCACCGAGTGGATTCGCAGAGCCCTGCAAGATCTTCAATTTTTTCGATTGCAACTTCTGGGCAGCGGCTGCGTGTTTTAAATCTGAGCTCATGCTCTCACCTGCCCGGAAAGAATTGCCACTGGAAAATCTTTCAGATAGCTCGATATTAGCGGTCGTCTATCTGAAATAACCATGCTTTCGCCTGTGATCAGATTTTTGTATTGGCGTCCTTGCAGACCGCGCGGCAGAAGCACGCGCGTGTCCGTCCACAGTTCCGTCTCCTCCGGTCCGCTATATAGTTTGGCAGAGTCGTGGCTCATCAGCTTGGTCACCATCACCGGTGCTATGACTATGAGGACGGAACCACCATACTCGCGCATGTAAGCGATGAACTCATCCTTGCCATTGCCCGTGGTGCCAAGCGGAGTATACTTTCCGCGTGTGAACAGCTTGGGGTTGGCAGCTCGTGCTTGCAGTCCGAGCATGGTCAAATAGAGCTTTAAGCGCCCGTCTTGATAGTTCCGCATCGCCCGGTCGAGGAACTGGTTAATCGCATTTTGATCGAGTTGCCCGGCAAGCAGGGGCTCGAGTTCCTTCACAAAACTCTTTCGCAACTCAAAGTCAACCGGACGTCTGTTGTCGGGATCAACAAGTGAGAAGTCCCAGAGTTCATTACCCTGATAGAAATCGGGAACTCCTGGACACGTCAGCTTGAGCGCCGTCTGGCTCAAAGATTTGAGCAAGCCCATGCGATGAATGTGGTTGTGAAATTCGAGGAAATCAACGAAGAACGGATCGGGTGATCCATTCAAATTCTCCGGACGCAGCAACTCGGCGATAAACGATGCGATGCCTTGTTCATATGCCTGATTTTGATTGATCCAGCTCGTGTTATCTTTGGCTTCCCGAGCCGCTTTCAAGATGTACGCCTGAATGCGCTGGCAGTAAATGGAGAGCTCCTCGGAGTTCGCGATTCCTGCGACAGGGTAAGTTCCCACCAGAGTTTGATAAATCAAATACTCGTCATTGGCAGTAGGGATGCGCTGCTCTTCATGGTGGCGGAACTTGCCGCGGTTGTAGTCCATCCAACGCAGGACGCGCTCTTGCCAGCTGTCGGGAATCTCGGACAGCACCGAGAGCCGCGCGCGCACATCTTCGGAGCGCTTGGTGTCGTGCGTCGAGGTAGCCAGCATACTGTACGGATAAGAACGCTGACGCTGCTCGGTCTGGGCATGGAAGTCTGTGATGCTCAAGCCGAAGTGCTGCGGCTCGCCGCCGACTTCGTTTAAGGCGACGAAGCGGTTGTATTTATAGAAGAGTGTATCTTCGAGGCTCTTTGCCATGACTGGTCCTGAAAGCTGCTGAAACTTCATGGCAAACTCGAGAACGGCGCGGTCGAAGTCGTGTGCATCCTCATCGCGCTCGACGCTCTTGAGGCGGCGGCAGGTGAGAACGCCTGCGATGAAATCGAAGATGCCCGGGTGCACGATCGGGTTGTTGCGCTTAGAGAGCCTGATGGCGTGTGAGATATATTCTCTCGAGACATCAGATACGGTGCCTTCTTTCACGTAGGTTCTATAGACCGGGAAGTAGGCGAGAACCTCGGAAAGCGCATGACGCAAGGCGTTCAAAGTATAATCTCTGTACATCCAGGTCGATTCGGCGATCTGGGTGAGTTTATGGGCAAGAACGTTGAGCTCGCTTGCCAGCGCTGTCTGCATGATCAACTGCTTGCAGCTGTAAACCATCTCTTCATACGGAGTCGATTCGCGCGAGCAAAGCTGATAAAGCTCGGTAAACTCGTGCGCGTTCTGCTCTTTGATGAGCAGCCCGTTTGCGGCGATCAAGAAATCGTAGCCGGTGGTTCCGTGCACGAGCCAATCGCGCTCCATGCGCTCGAACGGCGCCAGAATCTTTTCGCCAACAATATATATGGGCAACTGTTCCTGTCGCAACTGGTTGACCGGTTTTGTAGATGGAGTTTCGCTCTTCTCTTCGAGCCGAGCGCGAGCACCTTCTTGCAAAGCCTGGAAGTAACCGGCCGGATCGAACAGACCATCTGGATGATCGATTCGCAGTCCTTGCACTTTGCCGTCTTTGATCAAAGTGAGCAGATAGTCGTGCATCTCTAGGAAGACGCGTGAATCTTCCACTCTCACGCCTGCCAGATCGTTGATATCGAAGAAACGCCGGTAGTTGATCTCGTGAGCGGCGACGCGCCAGAAAGCAAGCCTGTAAGACTGCTTTTCAAGCAAGTTGTGCATACGCGAGACTGCCGAATGATCGCTGGGAGAACAGTCGAAGTCGGCAAGAGTTTGCTTGATAAATTCGAGGACCGCAGGATTCTTGCGGCACAGTTCCGTCAATCTGTTGCAAGAGACGGTAAACTCGCGCAGCCTGCGAACGGTCTGTTCGTGCGAAAGACCCACGCCGTCCGGTAGCGACTCGAGGGCATCGACTATCGAGCGGTAGCTCATGTAATCGGGATCATTTGTGCCCAGACGTTCGCCGAGTACATCGAGTCTCCTGCTCAGAACCAGACCGTATGATACCGGTGATAGTGGCATGTCATGTTCAAAATAGTTGATGGAGAATTTGCCTTTCTCGCTGTCGAAATCAATTTTCAACTGTCCCGATTTGAGCGCTTCCCCGTACGAGGCGCCGAGAATCGGCAGGAGCACCTTGCCCCACAGTTCCTTCTTCACGGGCTGCCAATCGATGTCGAAGTAGTCGGCGAACAGCGATGCCGGGCCATGCTCAAGCACATCGAACCACCATTTGTTCTCTTTACCGATTCCCATGTGATTGGGCACGATATCGAGAATCAACCCCATGCTCGACTCTTTCAATTTAGTGGAAAGCTCGCTCAAGTCATCATCGTCGCCGAGCACGGGCGTTATCTCATGGTGATTGACGATATCATAGCCGTGCTCGCTGCCGGATCGCGATGCCAGGAGCGGAGATAGATATAGATGCGAAATTCCGAGCGACGAAAGATAGTCGATGAGATCGCAAGCATGATTTATAGTGAAGTTGCTGCCCAGCTGCAGGCGGTAAGAGGCGCTTGGGATCGAAGTTTTTAAGCGGGTCTCCTCGGTCTCTTCGAATTTCTCTTGATCGATGAGGTCGAAGTAGCAGCCGCGCACATTTTGCAAGCTGTCGACCACTCCTTCGACTAGCGATGATTTGTGCAGATCTTCAATTGCCAGATCCGCTTTCACTCGATAGCTTGGATAGAGAGTGTCGTTGTGGACGGCAAGCGGCATCGGCACGCCAAAATCTTCCAGGCGAAAGAGGATGAACGAGGCATGCGATTTGGCAAGCAACGTGATCATCGAGGCAGCGAGCTCGGGTGTCATCACCCTTACTGAAGCCGGATCGGTAGTTGTGTTTTCAGGAAGCAGCGCGTGTTTTTCGAGTAAACGCAATATTTCAATGCGATGCAATACTCGCTTTTCGATCAACCGGTCGCGCACCGTTTTGTCGGGAAGCAGATCGTGAGCTGCTCGGATATTGAGATCCTCACCTCTCCAGAAAGGTGAAAGTGGTGCCAGATCGGTCGGCGCGAATTCAAGCACGCGCGCGGCGGGAAAGTCCAGGCTCACCGCATCTTGTCCTGGGGCCGCATCCTTCGAGCTTGCCTGCACTTTGCCTTCTTGCGTCTCGTGGAGAAGATAGTCGTGCGAGAGAATTCCCCAGCGCTCGAATGACGCCGCTACATCTGCGTGACCCGGCACATGAGCGAGCACTTCGGCGTCACCGATGACGACGCACTGGTTGCGCAAACTCTCCAGAGCGATGATGCTCAGAATCTCTAATGAGTGCTGCTCTACGAAAGTGGCGCTGCCGACAGTCGAGTCCCCCGGCACCCAGCACGGCAAAATCCATTGCGACAGATTCTTGATTCGAAGCGCGCCTGCATGATACATGCCCTTTCTGAGCGCTTCTATGAGCGGCGTGTAGCCGCTGGCTTTGAGATCATCTGGGCGGAACGGCGGCGAGTCCCAGAGTTTTCCTTCCGGAAAGTATTGGCTTGGAGGCTCGGCAACCGAAGCCTCCAGTGCAAAGAGATCCTGATACTGCCACGCTTCGCTGCCATGGCGCGAAACAAAGGGGGAGAGCTCGAAGGCAAGACCGATAGTCAGGCGCGAGTTAAAGCACATCTGCCCGGCTGAATGCAGTTGAATGTCGGCCAGCCATTGCATGTACTCGTAGAACTCGACACGCTCCGAGTTGGCGGCCGCAAACTCTTTGAGCGATGGCGAGTCGACGCGCAGATACTTGTCGGGCCACTCCAACCACGACTGGTAGCGGCTGGACTCGCGCGAGAGCGTATCGCGAAGAACTTGATGGATTGCGAATTCACGCAGACCGCGGCGGTGCTGATAGGAGCGAAATTCGCGTGCCCGAAGAGTGGCGCGATCGAGATGGTTGCGCCTGAAGTGCTCGTAGAGGCCGGCTAGAACCGTGACCTTTTCGGCTGTCACCATATCCAGTTGCACAGTCTCGGCCTTGCGGAAGCCCTCTAGCTTCTCTTGAAACGCAGGCGATGCCACGAGCCGCTTCATATCATCTGATTCGTGGAAGTCCTCGGTAGCCTCGACATCAATGTAGGCGATATCTACGAAGGAACGGTGAGAGGGCAGTGCCGGCGTAAACTGCCCGTGCCCGTGATTGTCCAGCTCGTGCAACGGCGACAGGGCAACAATACCGGCACCCTGAGCGGCGCACCAGGCGACAATCGCCTTGAGATCGGTGAAATCACCTATGCCCCAGTTGCGCGCGCTTCTGACGCCCTGCAATTCGATTTTGGGACCCCAGAATTTGCCCGCGCTCAGGTGCTCTGGAAGGAAGCATCGCTCAGGAGCGACAATCAGTTTTGCTTCCTTTTGAGCGAGCGCCGCCTGCTGTCCCTGCGCCTGGGTGTAGAGGGCGACCAGGAGCCTGTGATAGCCGAGGTTTATGTTGTCGGGAAGTTTGAGAGCTGTGGTGATGAACGGATCGCCATTCAATTTGTCCAGCTCTATCGTGATACTGTCTGTGGTGCCAGCGTGGACGGCGCCGTGCTCTTCGAAAACGGTCCACTTCAGCAAGAAGGCACCTGTAGTTTCGCTCGGGTGCTCCTGCACGGCCGTCGCGGAAATCGCCGTAGCGTCCTCGGCCCGGGAAGCGAGAGTGCGTTTGCGCAGAGCAACAGGAGTGGCGCCCTGGTCGAAAAGCTCTCTGGAGAGCCCCACGTGCACAAGATGGCTGGCAGGCGTGGAGCATCTAGTCAAGACGAATACGGGTGCCAGCTCTAACAGCGGGCGTGCCTTCGAGCCTAACTCGCTGTTGGCCGCTCCCAGCGACGTCAATACCGAAGCGACCGTCTCGGTCGGCACGCGATGCTCGAGCCCGTCGACATCGGTCCAACGAGTGGCGATTCCGTATTTTTGCGCCAGAGCATCCAGGCTCTGGCTGGTTTTAGTTGCCATATTGCCCCTGTCCACTTAAAAGAGGTGTCCCGCCCCAATTCGATAGTGAATCCATAAATAATTCTCGCTCAGGTTGCCTCAACCGATGCTTGTCCGTAAAACTCAAGCTCAGTGGCTGCTTCGCCCCATGCTTGCAGAGTTGTTTTTCCGGAGGGTCTAAAGTTCTTTTCAAGACCTCATTAGATCTCGTCCACCTCAAGTCCGCTCTCGGCCAGCAACCATACCACCGTCCATGGTGGCACGGTGCCCAGCGCCATTTCATTGGCCGCGCTTTGCGGCGTCTGGAATAAGATGTTGTGCTCGTCGAATTCGTTGGCCAGAAAGACGGGGCTCGGGGCGCCGAGGTCGGTGAGATTAGCCAGGAGAGCCAGCTCCCTCGTCTCTTCTCCTTCAAGGGGCCATTTGACAAGAAGCAGACCTTCGTCAAGAATGCGCCAGGACCTCTCTTCGATTTTGATTTTGTTTATTAGAGGAACGATTGCCAGCTTGCGCAAAGCAATCAACCGCCTGTAGTACTCGAACCACTCCCGGCGCAGCTCATCGGAGAGTTCATCCCAATCCAGCTTCGAGGAGAGGAAGGTTTTCTCACTGCACGGGTCCGGAATCTGCTTCAACTTGTGCGGATCCTTGAAGTCGTCGAATGTGGAAAACTCTTTGAGCCTGCCTTCGCGAACTGACTCGGCAAGCTCCACGCCGAAATCTGCAAACCACGGTGCCGTTGTCGACGCTGCCCACTCTTCGCCTGAAAAGAGCATCGGAATCGATGGAGCGAGAATGTAGACAGCTGCCATCGAAAGAATGGCATCGGGTTCGGCAACGTCTGTTATGCGGTCTCCCATGGCGCGATTACCGACTTGATCGTGGTTCTGCAAGAAATTCACGAAGGCGGTTGTCGGCAGGTGTTTGCTCGGTTTGCCACGCATGCCGCCGCGATTGACCGACTGCTCGCCCTGATAAGCGAACCCTTCGGCCAGGCAGCGGCCAAGGTGCTCGAGCGCGCTCACACCCGAATCATCTTGGGTGTAATCCCTGTAATAGCCGGAGCTTTCGCCGGTGACGAGAACATGCATTGCATGGTGCATGTCGTCGTTCCACTGAGCATCATATTTGTCGAGATTGATGGCCTCTGTGTCTTCGTCGATATCTATAGTCTTTTGGTTCGAATCTACGGTTTGTTTCGGTTCTACCCACAAAAGATCCGAGTCGTTTGCCACTGATTCGAGAATGAGGTGAACATGGCGATCGAGTCCAGGACCGGTTCTGACAGCAGCGGCGATCTCCTCGAGGATGTGGGGCTTGGAGCTGTCGACGATGGTGTCTACGGCGTCGAAGCGCAGTCCGTCGAATTGGAACTCGGTAAGCCAGTACAAAACATTGTTGACGACATATGAGCGCACCAGCTCTTTGCCTTCGAGCTCATAGTTGATCGCTTCTCCCCACGGCGTTTTCCGTTGCGCGTTGAAAAACGGCTTGGCATAAACGTAGAGGTAATTTCCCTCCGGACCGAAGTGGTTGTAGACCACATCGAGGAAAACCATGATGCCGCGCTGATGCGCCGCGTCGATGAACGCTTTGAGATCGTCGGGCGTTCCATAACTTGCATCCGGTGCAAAGGGCAAAACGCCGTCATAGCCCCAGTTGAACTTACCCGGGAAATCGGAGACAGGCATGAGTTCTATAGCAGTAATACCGAGTTGCTCCAGGTGATCGAGCTTTCCAATCAATGCCTCGAACGTGCCTTCCCTGCTGTAGGTGCCGACGTGCAACTCGTAAATGACCGCTTCTTCCCACGGTCTGCCACGCCAGTCCGTCGCCTGCCAGCGGTACTTGCGAGGATCGACAAGCTGGCTTGGCCCGTGCACGTCCTCTGGCTGATAGCGCGAAGCCGGGTCCGGCACTTTGAGATCGCCGTCGATAATAAAGTGATATTTGCTGTCCGGTTTTATCTGCGAAAGCTCGAGCTTGTGCCAGCCGTCAGCGGTTCCTTTCATCAGTTGCGGTTTTTTGTCGCCGTCATAGAGAAGCAACTCCACCTTCTTTGCTGTCGGCGCCCAGAGGCGAAACTCGACCTTGCCGTCGGCGGCAAAGACCGGGCCGAAGGGCATTTCGTGGATGTGATGCATTCCCGACTCAACCGCTAGATTTGTCGATGTTTTTTTTGCGCTCATAATAAGGTACCCCGGAGCTTATGCGGAGCCGTCTTGCGGGCTCCGTCTCCCCTCAAAAGCTGGCAAGAGGAGAGATATTAGTGCAAAGAGAATTGTCGCACCAAATACACCTCTTGATACCTTGTGGAGATCGTCGAATTTAGCTTTAGCGGCTTCGTCGCTCTTGATTTGTGGGCGAAGACCGTCCATCGGCGGAACAATTGCAAACGAAAAGACGAAGGCTGCAATCACGCACAGCAGGCTCGTTGCGTAGCGAGCCAGGCGCAGTTTGCTTTTGGCATCCTTGTTGCCGGCAAAATCCAGTCCTTCCCCGATCAGGAGGGCTATGGCTGCTCCAGCAAGGATTTTTGCATACTCGATAAATGCCGGCGCGTTCACGGCAGCCGCTTCCAGTTTTGGAACGCCGTTGGCTTCGGCGGCTTTGACCAGGGTGACAGCCACAAAGACCACAGCGGTCGATCCGCCGAACAGAAGCGCCAGTGACAGTAAACGCAAAACTTGCGAGGCTTTGGACATGATTTGTGCTTCCTTTTGGCTCATCCTGAGCCAATTTGCGGAGTTACTCCGTGTTCTTGCTGCCTCAACCAGGGCGGAACTCGGGCACCTGGTCCTCCGGCAAAAACAGTGGACTTTCAAGCTTTTTACTGTCGCTTCTGTCACTGCCGGCCAGGCTCAAAGTTGCATGCAAGCGCTCCAGAGCCGCTTTGTCGAACCCGATGATAGTTTGCTCTATGCGGCCATCTTGTCCAATTAGAAATATGGAAGGAACGTTGGAAAGGTCGAATTCTACGGACTTTTGTAAAGCTTCATCAAGCAAAACAGGAAGCGTAAGCGCGAAATCGAGGGCGAAATCCCTGGTTTCGTCGGCATCGTCCTGCGACACCGCCCATATGGAACGCTCCGGATGCGCCTGGGCAAGCCGCTCCACAAAGGGAAGCGTCATCTGGCATACAGGGCAAGTCGCTTTGTAGAACGCCAGAACAACCGGCCCGCTGGACGCGAGCGCTTCGTTGAGGTCATAGGTTCTGCCATCGAGCGAAGTGAGAACTACATCCGGCGATCGTGCTCCTTCAGCCAGTACCACCATCTTGCTCCTCCTCATCTACATTCAACCGAGACTCGTTTAATACAGTTTCGTGGAACAACCGTGCGTCCCTCAGTGCGCCTTCACCCAGTCGGCGATGTCAGAGACGACCACTGCCTCGACATTGCCTGTGCGATCGAGATACTCCGACGGAGTGCTCTTGCCCGAGCCGCTGATGAACAGGTGATTGAGCGACGGATAGACCTTGAACGTAAACAGAGTTGTACCATTTTCGACGCCGTCGAGCGCTTTGCGCCAGCGAGCGAAGTCACCATCTGCGGTGACCTGATAATCACGACCACCCTGCAAGAACAAGGATGGACGTGTAATCGCCTTGACTTCAACGAGCGGATCATGTTCCTTCAAATCTATCCAGTAGGCCGGTGCGGCACCAAGGATGATGGCAGTCGATTTCCGGTCCGTCTCTTTAAGCGCGTCGATTTTTGCTGCCAGGGTCTTCAGCTCTCCCAGCTGCTTCTTTGCCGCGGCGTCCGCTGGCTGCGTCGAGATGATGTACTCGGTCTGTCTGATGATCGCCTTTTGCATCGGCTCATTGTTGGCGGCAAAAAATATGTAGCCTGCTACATTGGGCGCAGCCGAGGCGATACGCGGCAAAACCAGCCCGCCAAGGCTGTGGCCGAGAATGTAGATTTTGTCTTTAGCGATTCTGGGGTCGGACTCCAGCAGCTTCGCAGCTTCAACAGCGTCATCTATCGACTCTTCTTTTATGGTCAAGGAACTCAAAGCCGCTCCCTTGAGTTTATCTCCATGCTGCTTAGTGCGTTTTTCATAGCGAAGCACTGCCACTGCCTGCGATGCCAGACCGTGGGCGAGATCTCGAAACGGTTTATTGGTGCCTAACGTCTCGTCGCGATCGTTTGGACCGGAGCCGTGCACGAGAATTACCGCCGGAAAGGGACCTTCGCCGGATGGCACCGAGAGGGTGCCATCGAGACTCCAGGTTCCCTGACCGATTTTGACAGGGACGTCAGTGAATCTGTCTGCCACCGCATATGGTGGTTCCTTGTAAGCTGATTTGACTACGGTTTTGTGCGGTTCTATAAAAAAACCGCCTATCTGAGTCGGCCCCGAGAAGACAAGCTTGGCGTCGAGAGTCGCCTTGGCGAAGACAATCGGAACGTAAACAATCGTGTAAGCACCCAGCTTATCGGTGCGAGCAGGAAGGCGTCTGGACGCCGGTCCGTATTGCACGGTAAGAGTTTGCCAGATCGCGCCCAGCTTCGCGGCTGGAATAGCTGCGCGTGCGGTGGCGTCGAAGGCACTGCTTGCCTGCGCGAACTGTCCTTTCATCAAATTATCGACGAAGGCGTTGGCGGAGTTTGCAGGCGATGCCTGTGAACTTGCCGGCGGCTTGGCCTGGGCATGCAGGCCCGGTAATGCCACGGCCGCCAACGCGCAAGCGACGGCGATCTTTCTAATCATCCTGTCGTACTTCATTGATTGTCTGTTCCGTTGATGGTTCTTTGGATCGAACCTAAGGTCAGTTACTTGATCTCTATGCTGCCGACCGGTGCATCAACAGCCAATTCTGGCTCTTTTTGCCCGATAGCATTCAAGAAATTCAGTTTCCGTTTTGTGTCGACGTCGACCAGTGAAAGGAAGACATCATATTTGCCCGGATCAAGTTTCGGCATCTTCAGCTCTTCTTGCCAGACGATCGGCTCTCCTGATTTCCACATGTTGGTTGGAATTTCAGGTGTGTGCAAGGAGCGCATCGTCGGTTTGCCGCTTGCGTTTCTCAGTTCCAACTGCACTTTGAAGCTCGTTGCCACGTCTTTGTCCATCTGCCGGGATGGCTTCATAGCGCTTGCCGAGCCGAGATTCACGAAGTCGAAAGAAGCTGTGATCGGTGCGCCGACCTTGGCGTCCTTCGGCAAGTTGACCTGGCGCGAGACAAACTGAGGACCCATGCGCAGCTGCAGATCGGCCAACGCTTTTTGGAAAGTGGCATCGTCTTTGGAAAGCAAGTCGGCCGGCACCTCCAGATAGCTGATGCCATCTTCGGCGGCAAATTTCGCCATCGTATCGCTCTCTTTGAGATCGAAGTCCGGACGAAGTTGATAACCAGTGAGAGTGTCAGGGTGGAACTTGAGCAGGACGCGGTATTCGTTGAAGCCGTGCTTGCCGTCTTTGACTCCCTGTCTTGTCAGGTAGATTCGCTGACCGTAGCGGTACACGAGGTAATCGGAGATCTCATCGAGCGCGGCTTGTCCTTTGCGTCCGCGGATCGGAGGATTGATGTCGAAGTTCAACCTTGCTTTGGAGAAATACTTCGGAAACATGTCGGAGACGTATTTCCAGTTTTCGACAAGCAGGCGGGGAGTCATTTTTTGATCGGCGACCAGCCCCTGTTCGATGGCGCTATAAGCGCCTTTCTCGATCTCTCCGGTTTCTGCACTTTCAACTTTCAGTTCACCCGAGAAATCCGGGATCACGCCGGTGGAACCGAGTATGCCACCGCCTGTAATACCAATGCTGTGAATTTGCGGACTCTCGTCGTATTTGTCGGCCAGCTCGGCGACGAAGTTGTTCCATTTTGCAAGATAGTTGGTATCCCAGAAAATCGGCATGACATGCTCGTTTTTGTCGGAACCTTTGTACTTGAGAGTTTTGACATCGGAGGTCAACACCCATTCCGGAGTGTCTGACTTACGGCTGTTATCGAGACCGGCTGTCGTAACGCGCAAAATCACACTTTTGTTTTTGCTCTTCACAAGCTCGAGAACGTTGTCTATCGCTTTCCAATCAAATTCGGTTTCGACCGGCTCGAGTGCAGCCCACGGCGCTGAGATCGACAAGCCGTTGACGCCTGGCTTGTCCAGCAGTGCGCTCATGTAGCTTGTGTCGCTCAGTTTCTCGTAAGGAACAATGGCGAAGAATCCTGTCTCTTTGTTGAAGATCGGCTTAGCGCCAGTGACCTCAACTTGCTTGAATCGCTTCTTCTTGATGATGCGGTCTTGCGACTTATTCAGATACGTCTTTTCCGGAACTGGATTGAAGTACTTGAGGAACTCTTTGGTGCCGCTTTTCTTGCCACGCTCTTTCTGTACCTTTGCGGGTGTGTCCGGCGAAGGAGCGCTCTCCGAGCTGGTTTTGTCGGCTGCTGCTGGATCGGTCGATCCTGCCGCTTTGACATCGCCTGAAGGAGAACCGCTTGCTGCTTCGCTTTTGGTTGTTGCCGGATCATCGGCGAATGCCGGAGCCGTGACCAAACTCAGTGAGAAAGCTGTCAGGATTACCAGTGATATAAGGGACTTGGGTTGAATGCCGATCGTTTGTTTCATCGTAGTTCTCGCTTAACAACTGCGCGCAAAGGTATGATTTTACTAGTAAACGGAATTTGCAGTGTCAAAAATGATACGATTCCAAGTGCGTTTGGACTCCAACCAGAGTCCTGGAGGTTTTGGTTCGACTTGTGTGAAGCACTTGAACCATCGACGGAAAGCGGGATTCAAGCTAGAGTTTAATTCAGACTTTTTCGAAACAACCCTGCAATTCGAGCTTAAATTTGAGTATTACGTTTCTTGGTCACAGCGCCTTTCATTTTGAGGTTTCCAACCTCAATATCTTTGTCGATCCATATTTGAGGGCGCCGGTTGATCCTACGAAGCTCCCAAAAGGGCATGTTGTGCTATTCAGCCACGGTCATTTTGATTGCGGGGTGCTCGGAAGTGCAAAGCTCTACGATATGTGGGACTGTCAATTCGTAGCTCCAGAGCCACTAGCAAAGTGGATGAGAAAAAAATACCGCAAGCGCATACCGCCGGAAGCGATTATCCCGCTCAATCATAATCAATCGATCTATATCGGCGACGTCAAAATCGAAGCCGTGCCGGCACATCATCCGCTCAACCGACTTGGGAAAACAATCATGACTGTCTTTGCCAGGAGCTCGGCTCCGGCAAAACCGGTTAACGGTTACGTTTTCGATGGTTACTATCATGCCGGCGCCACTATTTACACACCCGCCATTGCGCAAGCTCTTCGAGACCATGACATTCACACAGCCTGCATTCCGATAGGAGGCAAGTATGCTACGGCTTCGCCGAAAGACGCACTGCGACTGGCTGAAGAGATCAAAGCCGAGCGTCTGGTCCCGATGCACTGGCAACCGCTCCTCGATCAAGTCTTCTTCAGATATCAACCGTCCGATTTGATGCGCCTGGCAAAAACTAACCGATCCGAGGTGAAAGTCTGCCCCCTGGCAATCGGAGAGACACTCTTGCCTCAAGAAAATGCTTGTCTGGACAGTTAATCCTTACTTCGACAGTTAAAGGTAAACAACCCAGGTTATGTTTAAATTCTGGGTAGAAATACTATAGGCGTTGACGGACTTAGCTTAGCGAACTTTCGGGTTGCTGCGAGCTTCAGAAAGTTATACAGCCTTTAGCACTGGCGTTAGCATTGGGAGAGAACCCAAAAAAGTTCGGATGTTGCAAAATCCCGGACAAGGCGAGACAAAAGAATCGGTGCTGCCTAAGCAAGCAGCTCCGCCGTCGCTTGCCCAGTTGAAGAACCTGCAAGGCGAGGCTCTCAAAGCTGCAGGACGAACTTTTCTTCTGCCGTTCGGCAATGCGCCAGATGAGTTTGCGTTGAATGTCTATCACGATATCAAGCTCGGTGTTCTGCGCTGGACCTTGAAAAGAGGCGTCGAGGAGGCGGCGATCGTCGAATGGGAAGAGATCAACCGTGATGTCGATACGATCTTTTCGATTTTGAAGAATCGCTTTGGAACTGGTGCTACAAGTTCAGACGGCGAGGAATCCGATCAATACCGCACTTTGAAAACTCGTGTCCACCGCGCCACCCTCGAAGGTGAGCTGCAGGACATGCCGATCACGAATCTGCTTCAATCCATCCAGATGAATAAAGGCACCGGTCGTCTCGAGGTCGAATCTTCCTTCGGCAGAGCGCTGGTGTTTTTTGCCAAAGGGGAGCCGGTTCATTGCATCTTTAATGACGGTGAAGGCGATGACTCATTGCTTGAGCTTCTTTGCATTGAGGAAGGCGAGTTTCGGTTCTTTAAAGAACCGTCTATTCCAGAGCACTCGATAAGCAGACCGTTGCAAATGCTCCTGATGGAGGGAGCTGCTTTGCATGATCAGATGAATTTCCTCAATCAAGCTGGAGTCGCGCTTGAGACGTATCTGATTCGCAACCATGCCACCATGTCCGAAAGTCTTTTCGAACAGATGGTGGCAGATGGAACCGCATGTAAGAAAGATCTGGAAAAACGGTTCTATCAAGAAGTAGATAACCAGAGCACTTTGATCGAGATATTACGTCGAGTGCCTCTCAACAAGGCGCAGTGGGTGCCTATCGTCTTCAATCTCGTTACTTGCGGACTTTGTTCGCTACGCACAAACGTCCCTGATCTCAATGCCGACTCGCGCGATGCAAGTATCGACTGGGGTCAGGTCAGGCGTGTCGAGACGGTCTTGCGGCGACCGGATACGGGAGTTTATTCGTATCCTGCATTTTTGCTTTTTCTCGAAAAGGAATTTTTCCGCTTTGAAAGATTTGGCAGAGAGTTTGCTGTTGTGACGCTTGATATCAAAATCAGGCGTCCGGATCAGCCATCCAAGCCCGAACCTGTTCCTGTCCAGAGTCTTGACGAGGTAGTCGGGCGAATCAACAAACTTATCAGACGCACTGACATGCTCTTTCACTACGACAAGTTCGGCTTTGTGATTTTGATGCCTGAGACGAATCTTGATTCAGCCAAAACTTTTGCAATTCGCCTGGCTGAAATTTTGATGTCCAAACGACTTTCTAAGGATAAGGGCGGCTACCCGATTGTTGCTGCCACCGGATTTGCCTCCATTCCAACAAGCTGCGAGTCGCTTGGCGCCTTGATGGTGATGGCAAGACCTCCTGTTAAATCGCAGGTTGAATAGCGGTCTAACGTTCTTTCAAAGAGTACCGAACAACCCTAAACTCCGACTGACCGGTCGGTCATGCCAGGGTTTTGATGGAACCTCAAGTGCTTTACAAGCATGAGTCAGGATTTGTATGCAATCAGGTCCAGCGTGGGGTTCGAGGCCATAAAGAGAAAAAATATCGAGAATAATTTCCTATTCAACGTTTCTTTTGCGCAAGAATCTGTGAAACTGGGCACAATATGTTTGCTTCGAACAAACTGAATATAAAAGCTTTAATAAAGTTAGTACCTAAAGCAGTATCACTGTCATGATGGATCCCGAAGTCGAAGTATAAAAACATAAGACGATCGTAACGACTATCATGCTCGCATCCCCAGGCCACCAAATGGCCCGAGTATAATTTTGGGGTCTCCAGCCTTAAACGAAGGAGCAGAGGGAGTTTCAAAGATATGGGTAAATCAGTAGGCATCGACTTAGGAACCACGAACTCAGTAGTCGCCGTGATGGAAGGCGGTCAACCCACCGTGGTTTCGAATGCCGAAGGAGGAAGAACCACCCCATCGGTGGTTGCGTTCACTAAGTCGGGTGAACGTCTGGTCGGTCAACTGGCGCGCCGCCAGGCAGTGCTCAATCCAGAGAATACGGTCTATTCCATCAAACGCTTTATGGGCCGTCGCTTTTCGGAAGTCGATTCCGAGAAGAAATTGGTGTCCTACAAAGTCAAAGAAGGCGCTGATGGTGGCTGCAAAGTCGCTATTCAGGGCAAGGATTATTCTCCTGAAGAAATCTCTGCCATGATTCTTCGTAAGCTCAAGGAAGACGCCGAGAAGTATCTCGGTGAAAAAGTAACCTCAGCCGTTATCACGGTTCCGGCTTATTTCAACGATTCCCAGAGACAATCGACAAAGAACGCCGGCACGATTGCCGGTCTTGAAGTTCTCAGAATCATCAACGAGCCTACGGCTGCTGCTCTTGCATACGGAATGGACAAGCAAGAAAACGAAGTCATCCTGGTCTTCGACCTTGGTGGCGGCACGTTCGACGTATCCATCCTGGAAGTGGGCGACGGCGTATTCGAAGTCAAGTCGACATCAGGTGATACGCACCTTGGTGGTGACGACTTCGACGCATGCGTGGTCTCCTGGGTTGCAGACGAGTTTATGAACCTGGAAGGCATCGATCTAAGAAAGGATCGTCAAGCCTTGCAAAGACTTACCGAAGCATCTGAAAAGGCCAAGATCGAGTTGTCATCGGTAACCGAGACAAACATCTCGCTGCCATTCATCACGGCAGATGCCTCCGGTCCGAAGCACCTTGAGATGAAGCTGACCCGAGCTCGTTTCAACGAACTGACAAGACACCTTGTCGAGCGTTGCCGCGCTCCTATGGAGCAAGCTCTCAAAGACGCCAAGCTGAGCTTCGAAGGACTCGACGAAGTTGTACTCGTTGGTGGTTCGACAAGAATTCCAGCCGTTCAAGATCTGGTCGCCAGCTTGACCGGTGGAAAAGAGCCGAACCAGACGGTAAACCCTGACGAAGTAGTCGCCGTAGGCGCCGCAATTCAAGCCGGTGTTCTCGGTGGTGAAGTCAAAGGTGTCGTGCTCCTCGACGTCACACCGCTATCGCTCGGAATCGAGACGATGGGTGGCGTTATGACCAAACTTGTCGATCGCAACACGACGATTCCGACAAGAAAAACCGAAGTATTCTCGACAGCCGAAGACAACCAGACGGCAGTCGATATATATGTATTCCAGGGCGAACGTCCGATGGCGCGTGACAACAAGCTGTTGGGCAACTTCCGTCTCGACGGAATCGCACCGGCTCCCAGAGGGCAACCAAAGATCGAAGTTACCTTCGACATTGATGCCAACGGTATCTTGAACGTCACAGCCCGTGACCAGGCAACTGGCAAAGAGCAGAAGATCACAATTACTGCTTCAACCAACATGGGCAAAGAAGACATCGAGCGTGCCATTCGTGAAGCCGAAACTCACGCAGCACTTGACCGTGGTCGCAAAGAAGTCGCCGACGTACACAACGAAGCCGACAGTATTTGCTACGCAGTCGAGCGTCAGATCCGCGAACTCGGAGATCGAGTCACGGCTGGTGAAAAGTCGCGTGCAGAAATGCTCGTTGCTGACCTTCGTCAGAAACTGAAAGACGGAGCCGACATGGAGACATTGAAGTCGATCATGAACGAACTCCGGGGCGCCCTCGTTCTCTTGCAACAAGCTGCGAGATCTAAGGGCGAGCAAGAAGTGCAAGTCGAAGACTGGCAAGATCAAGGCGCTTACGGTGGTGGCGGCGGTGGTGGCTACGACCAAGGTGGTGGCTACGACGGTGGTGGTGGCGGCGGCTACGACCAGGGCGGCGGCGGCGGATATGGTGACTACAGCGAAAGCACCGAGCAAGAAGTCGGTTATACGGCTTCCGGTGATGACGTTGTCGACGCTGAGTATCGCCAGTCCGACGACTAAGCCGACAGGCGCTAAAAGCAACCCTCTAGGGTTGCAAGCAAAAAATTAAAGCCCGATGCCCCTGCATCGGGCTTTTTCTTGTCGATTTCCACGAAAAAGGACGGCAAAGGAGCCAGGTTGACCGCCTTTTTGTGGACAAAGTTCGAGGTGATGTTATTCTGGAAGTAGGACTTGGCATCTCCGGCTTCTCAATCCACCGGAATTCATCTAGAGGTTCATCACATCCTGGGGCAAAACTTGCCGACGTGGAACACAAGAGTAAGTAACATCGTCGCCGTACTGCGGAGGAAATGAAGGGGTTTAGACCGAAGGAGACTGTATTTCGAAAATGACACGTGATCTCAATTACTACCGACGGCTTCAATTGTTGTTAGGCCTGTCATTACTCATCGGCGTAAATTCTCCCGGTTGGCTTGCGGCTGATGCTGCTCCTCATGCCGGTGCTTCCAAACTTCCAAAAGTTCAGCGAGATCCATTCCGGGAGCTGAAAG
>JADMIO012771036.1_pt1 | contig 26401 bp, 27 predicted proteins | sample 8958161 | NCBI WGS metagenome assembly JADMIO01 (sample SAMN16585339, study PRJNA669376) | soil metagenome | isolation source: Crop rotation soil | place: USA: Cullars Rotation, Alabama | collected 2011 | reverse complement strand
CTTTCCCGGCGCCCGGGCGGGCTCAGATGCTGGACAGGGCGGCGCAGGGGCTCGGGAAACTGTTCTGGGGCGGACCTTTCCGCCAGCGCTTCTACGGCCTTCCGGCCTTGCTGGAGGCTCGCGCGACATGACCGACGCTGCACTCTTCGACACCGCGCCGCCGGAGGCGCGGCCCGGCGCCATCGGCCGCCTCAAGGCGAAGGCGCTCGGAACAGCGTCGTCGCTGCTGGCGCCGGCGCTGCGGCGCGTCGCGCCGGGCCAACTCGGCGGGGAGACACTGGGTGACGCGTGGCTGGTGGCGCGCGCGGCGCTCGAGGCCGGCCACGGCTTCACCCTCGGCTATTGGGACGGGCCCGCCGACAGTGCGGGCTCGATCCTGGAAACCTACCTGGCGGCGATCCCCTGGACGGCCGAGGGCGGCGGCTACCTCTCGATCAAGCCGCCTGCCCTCCGCTTCAACCCGCGCGCCGCCGACTCGCTCGCCAAGGCCGCGGCCCAGGCCGGCGTGCGGCTCCATTGCGATTCCCACGGTCCGGAAGCCCAGGACCACACCCTGGCCTTCGCCGAGCGGCTGAGGCGCCATTTGCCGGAGGGGCAGGTCAGCGTGTCCGTACCCGGGCGCTGGCGGCGAAGCCCGACGGATGCGGAACGCTTGGCCGGCCAGGGCATCGGCGTGCGTATCGTCAAAGGCCAATGGCCGGGCGAGCCGTCCCGGGACCTGCGCCAGGGCTTCCTGGAGGCGGCGGAGGCCGCCGCCAAGACCGGCGCGGGACTGACCATCGCGACCCATGACGCAGCCCTGGCCGAAGAGGCTTTGCAGCGGGTTGGCTGGAACGCCGAGCTGGAGATGATCCACGGCCTGGAGCGGAAAGGACTGCTGGCGCTGGCGACGCGGACCGGCCGGCCGGCGCGGCTCTATGTGCCCTATGGGCCAGGCTTCGCGCCGAGCGCGCTGCGGGTGCTCCGCAACAATCCCCGTCTGATCCTGGCGCTCGCGGCGCGAGCCTTCGGGCGCTAGGCGAAGCGGGCGGGCGCGAAGTCCGCCGCCTCGACCGCAAATGCCGCCATGTCCTCGGGCGCCGGCTTTCCGAGCGCGAGCGCCGCGCCCAGCCGCGCGGCGGCCGGGGCGATCTGCATGCCATAGCCCCCCTGGCCCGCGAACCAGAAGAAACCCGGCGCTTCGGGGGCGAAGCCGATCACCGGCGTGCGGTCGGGGGCGAAGGTGCGAAGGCCGGCCCAGGAGCGCAGGACACGGCGGACAGGGATGTCCGCCGCCGTCTGCAGGCGGTCGACGGCGATCGCCACATCCAGCTCTTCCGGCGCGGCATCGCAGGGCTCGCAGGCGGTCTCGTCGGCCGGAGAGACCAGGAGGCGGCCGGATTCGGGCTTGAAGTAGAACTGCTCATCCGCGTCAATCACCGCAGGCCAGGCGGCGATCTCCGCACCTTCAGGCGCGTCGATGATCAGGGCGGTGCGCCGGCAGGGTGTCATGCCGAGCGGCTTGGCGCCGGCAAGCGTGGCCACCTCGTCGGCCCAGGCGCCCGCGGCGTTGACGACGATGCCCGCCTCCACGGTCTCGCCATCCGCCAGATCCGCGCGCCAGTGGTCCCCTTCCCGCTTCAGGGCCCGAAGGCGTGCCGACAGCCGTAGCTCCACCCCAGCGGCGCGCGCCCTACGCAGATAGCCCTGGTGCAGGGCGCCCACGTCGATATCCGCCGCGCCGGGCTCCAGCAGCGCCTCGGCGACGCTCTCGCGCAGCACCGGCACCATCGCCCGGGCCGCCTCTCCGGTGATCCGACGCACCTCCACGCCGGTGGCCGTCAGCTCCGCCTCAAGCGCCGCCAGGGCGCCCAACTGATCGCGCGTGGCGATGTAGAGGCAGCCTCGATCGCCCAACAGCGGATGGTCGGCGAAGCCCTCCGGCGGAGCGTCGTAGAACGGGCGGCTTGCGGCGGTCAGCGCACGGACGGGGGCGTTGCCGTAGGAGGCGACATAGAGGGCGGCGGAGCGGCCTGTGGTGTGATAGCCGGCGACATCCTCGCGCTCGGCAATCACCACGCGGACATGCGGCGCGAGTTCGGCGGCGATGGAGGCCCCGGCGATGCCGGCGCCGATCACGAGGACGTCGCAGCGGATCATCGCCCGGCTATGACCCGACAAACGCTCGCGCGCCAGCCTTGCGCGCGCGCATCGGGCATCGTCCTATCGGATGCCCAAGGAGCGATCGATGCGGATCTTCACGGCCAGCCTCGCCACCGAGACCAACACCTTCTCGTCGATCCCGACCGGCTGGAGCTGCTTCGAGGAAGGCGGGATCGAGCGGGGCGACGGCGTCACCCGCAACGGCGCGGGCGGCATCATGCATCTGTGGGGGCGGCTCGCGGCCGAGGACGGGCATGAGGTGATCCATAGCCTCGCCGCCGGGGCGCCGCCCGCCGGGCGCACGATCCGCGGCGTCTATGAGAGCCTGCGCGACGAAATCCTGGAAACGGCGCGGGCGAACGCGCCTTTCGATATCGCGCTCCTCTCCCTGCATGGGGCGATGGTCGCCGAGGGTTATGACGACTGCGAGGGGGATCTCATCACGCGCCTGCGGGAGATCATCGGGCCTCAGGCGGTGATCGGGGTCGAGCTCGATCTGCACTGCCACATCACCCCGGAGATGATGAAAGGCGCCGACGCGATCATCACCTTCAAGGAGTATCCACATATCGATGCGGGTCTGCGCGCCCGCGAGCTCTTCCGCATCTGCGTCGACGCCGCCGCGGGCCAGACTAAGCCGGTGATGGGGCTGTTCGACTGCCGGATGGTGAACATGTTCCCCACGACCGAGGGCGCGATGGCCGCCTTCGTCGCCGAGATGAAGGAGCAGGAGGGGCGCGACGGGGTGCTGTCCCTGAGCCTCGCCCATGGCTTTCCCTGGGGCGATACGGCGGATTCCGGCGTGCGGATGCTGGCGGTGGTCGACGGCGACCAGGCCAAGGCGGCCGACATAGCGCGCAAGTTCGGCGAGAAGTTCTGGTCGATCCGGCATGAGACGACGGGGCCGGGTCATACCATCGACCAGGCGCTGGAAGCGGCGAACGCGAAAATGCCCGGCCTCATCGTCATCGCCGACAAGGCCGACAATACCGGGGGCGGCGCGCCGGGGGATTCCACATTCGTGCTGCGCCGGGTGGTGGAGCGCGGGATGAAGCGCGTCGCCATCGGGCCGCTCTGGGATCCGATCGCGGTGCGGTTCTGCCATGACGCCGGCGTCGGCGCGCGCTTCGCCCTGCGTATCGGCGGCAAGTGCGGGCCGGACTCCGGGGATCCCATGGACCTGACCGTGACGGTGCGCGGGCTCTCCGAAGACCTCCAGCAGCGGGGCCTCGGGGGCGGGACCAGCCATATGGGGAAGGCGGCCTGGGTGGAGCATGACGGCGCGCATGTGGTGCTGGTCGACCGGCGCATTCAGGCTTTCTCGCCCGAGCTCTTCACCAATATCGGCGTGCCGCTCGACGAGATGCGGGTCGCGATCGTCAAATCGACGGCGCATTTCCGGGCCGGTTTCGCGCCCATCGCGGCGCTGATCCTGACCACGGTGGGGCCTGGATCGCTCGGCGAAGACTACGCCGAGCTGCCTTATGAGAAGCGCCCGCTCAACTACTGGCCGCGCGTGGAAAACCCGTTCGCCGTCGCCTAGACCCAGGGCTCCACGGCCTCGGTTCTGACCATCGAGACCAGGCGATCGCAGCGCAGGCCGACAACGGCGCCGGCGGCGTCGCGCACGAGCACGAGTTGGCTGCGCAGCAGCGGGTCGTCGTCGATGGTGAGGAAGTCCGGATCGCCGGGATCGGCCGGATAGAGCCGCACGCCGCCCTTCCAGGCGCCCCGGCGCGAATAGAGCATCAAGGCGCCGTCCTTGGCCTTGATCTGCAGGCGGCCCATGGAGCCGACGATGCGGAAATTGGTGAGGATGCCGCCCGGCGATTCATAGACGCCCTCGGCCGCCGCCTGGACCGGCTCGGCCGGCGCGCCGGTGAGGGCTTTAGGCTTGATGTCGAGGAGCGCCGCGAGGAGCCGCGCGGTGAGCTTCGCGCCGCCCTCGAAGCTGGTGTTGTAGTGGACCAGGAGGCCCAGGTTCCGCTTCGGCGAGACGATCAGCATGGTGTTCCAGCCGCCCGCGACGCCGCCGCCATGGCCGATGAACTCTTCCCCGAAATAGCGCAGGCGCTGGAAAGTCAGGCCCCAGCTCTCCAGACGGTCGTCCGGGCACCATTGCGGGGCGACCATCTGATCGAAGGTCTCGGGCCGGACGATCCCCGCGCCCCGGGCGAGCAGCGCTGACGCATAGCGGCCCATGTCGGGGATGGTGGACTGCACCGCGCCCGCGGCGCCGCCGCCCCGGATGTACTGATAGCGGCCTCGGATATTGACGCCATCAACGGTCGGCTCGTCGGGCATGGGCTGGCCGGCCTTCTCGGCGGCGGCCTTGGTCTCCGCGTTCGGCGCATGGTGGTAGCCGGTAGTGAGGTCCGGGTGAGGGCGGTCCAGGAGGTCGCTGTTGGTCATGCCCAGCGGCTCGAACACCCGGCGGCGCACCACCTCTGCGATCGGGGCGCCTTCCGCGCGCGCGACGATCTCGCCCACCAAAGCAAAGCCGAGGTTGGCGTAGGACCATTTCGTCCCGGGCGGCATGTCGAGGGTGAGGCCGTCCGGAAAGAGGCCGAGCAGGTCGTTGTCCGGCGCGTCGGACCAGAGCGTATCGTCCATGCGCTTGACGTCGGCGACGGTCGGCACCTCGCCGATGCCGGCGGTGTGGGTGAGGAGATGGCGCAGCGTCACGGCCTCGGCGTCGCCGTCGATCTTCACCTCCGGGATGTGATCGACCAGGCGGTCGTCCAGACTGAGCCGGCCTTCGTCCACCAGCGCCATCGTGCAGAGCCCCACCATCGTCTTGGTGATGGACCCGATGCGCTGGCGCAGGTCGGGATGCTGCTTCTTGCCGCTCTCAATGTCGGCGAAACCGAACCCCTCGGCGAAGACCAGGCTCGCGCCTTCCACCACGCCCAGGCCGAACCCGGCGGGCTTGAGGTCCTTGAGGCCCTGTTCGGCGGCCGCCCGAAGGCGGGCCGCATCCGCGGTCGAAAAGGTCATGTCTCAGTCCTCCCGAGGCGCTACGAAACGCCGACCGGGAGGCAAGCGCAAGCCGACTAGCGGAACTCGATGCCTTCGAAATCGCCCTTGGAGCGCCACGCCTCGATGTATTTGAAATAGGCGCTGGCCCCGGCGGGGTAGCCGACACCGAGGGCGGCGCCCGCGGCGGCCGGTTGGCCCTCGTTGTTGTAGTAGCCGGGGGTGCAATCGAGGTTGCCCATCATCATCCGGCCCATGCCGGTGAGGAGAAGGGCGATCCATTTGTCCTCCGCTTCCTGGCTGACCTCGATCTCCTTGGCGCCCTGGTCCAGTCCATGGCGGATGGTCATGGCGATGGTCTTGCCGGCCTCGGTAAGATTGTGCGGCACGTTGGAGATCAGGTTCGCGCCCTGGGCGGGCTGGACGAAGAAGAGGTTGGGGAAGCCGCGGGCATGGATGCCGTGCTTTGTGCGCATCCCGTCCTTCCAGGCATCGGCGAGGGCGAGGCCATCGCGACCGACAGGGTCGAACCCGGCGCGGCGCTTCAGCTCGGTGCCCACCTCGAAGCCCGAGGCGTAGATGATGCAGTCGACCTCGTATTCCTTGCCGGCGACGACGACGCCCTTCTCGGTGATGCGTTCGACGCCCTTGCCGTCGGTATGGACGAGGTGCGCGCCCGGCTCGTTGAAGGCCTGCAGGTATTCGTCATGGAAGCAGGGGCGCTTGCAGAGCTGGCGGTACCAGGCCTTCAGGCCCTGGGCGGTCTCGGAGTCGCCGACGATGGCGTCCACGCGGGCGCGGATCTCTTCCATCTTCTCGAAGTCGCTATCCTCGAAGGCCGCCATCATCGCCTGGGGCGACATCTGATCGGGCGGGATGGTCTGCATCTTGGCGCGGATGCGGCGCGACAGGTCCGTCCAGCCGTCCATCACCCAGTCTTCATCGGCGCCGCCGCCGGCCTGGTTGTTGGTGAAGTTCTCCAGCCAGCGCTTCTGCCAGCCCGGGGTGGCGATGGAGGCGAACCATTCCGGATCGATCGGGATGTTGCCGCGCTCGTCGACGGACGAGGGCGTGCGCTGGAAGACGTAGAGTTCCTTGGCGCCGCGCGCGAGGTGCGGGACGCACTGAACGGCGGTCGCGCCGGTGCCGATGATGGCCACGCGCTTTTCGCCAAGCTTGTCCAAAGGCGCGCCGGAGGGATCGCCGCCGGTATAGTCATAGTCCCAGCGCGAGGTGTGGAAGGAGTGACCCTTGAAGGTCTCGATGCCTTCCAGGCCCGGCAGCTTGGGCACATGCAGGGGGCCGGTGCCCAGGCCCACGAACTGGGCGGTGAACTTGTCGCCGCGGTTGGTCTCGATGACCCAGACCGAGCGGGACTGGTCCCAGGTCAAGGCCGTGACCTCGGTGTGGAAGAGGGCGTTGTCGTAGAGGCCGTACTGGTTGCCGATGCGCTGGCACTGCTGGAGGATTTCCGGCGCATAGGCGTATTTGGTGGAGGGCCTGTGCCCGGTCTCTTCCAGGAGCGGCATATAGATCATCGAGGCCGTGTCGCACTGGGCGCCCGGATAGCGGTTCCAGTACCAGGTTCCGCCGAAGTCCCCGCCCTTCTCGATGATGCGGACGTCGGTGATGCCTTCCTCGACCAGGCGCGCGCCGGTAACGAGGCCCGCAAAGCCGCCGCCCACGAAGGCGAAGGTGAGGTGATCGGTCTTCGGCTCGCGCGGGGTGACGGGGACATACGGGTCCGTCAGATAGTGGGCGAACTTCTCCTTGATGTTGATGTACTGGGCGTTCCCGTCAGGGCGCAGGCGCTTGTCCCGCTCGGCCCGGTACTTGGCCTTCAAGGCTTCCTTGTCGATCGCCGGCTTCACCGCCCCGTCCGCCACGGCCGTTCTCCACTCGATTGAGATTCAAACACCTGTTTAGCGCAGGACGCCCGCCCATGCCATGGCCCGGATGCCGCATCGAGGGGTGAGCAGCGGCCGCCGCATCCGAACGACCGCGCCGTGGCGACCTAAGGTCAATACGGGGAAGGCAGGCATGCATATCGAACTGGGGCCGGAAGCGCCGTTGGCGCTGCGGATCGTGGCCGGGGCGGCTTTGGCGGGGCATATCGGCGGCGGGCTGGTGGGCATCGCCTCGGGGCTCACGGCGATCATCGCCAAGAAGGGGGAGCGGCTGCACCGCTATGCGGGACGCGCCTTCGTGGTCTCGATGCTGATCATGACGTCGCTGGCCAGCCTCACCGCGCCGTTCCTGCCCGACAAGGTCAATGTGATCATGGGGCTCTTCACCTTCTATCTGGTGGTCACCGCCTGGCGCACCGCGCGGCGCAGCGATGGGCCGGCGGGGACGGTCGAGCGCATCGCTGTGGTGGCCGCTTTGGCGATCGCGGCGCTGAGCTACGGCTGGGGACTGCACTTCATGAACGCGCCGGACCCGGACAACCCGCCCGCGGGCCTCTTCGTCGCCGGCACGCTGGCGCTCTTCGCGGCGGCTCTGGATCTGCGCCGCATACTGGGCGGCCTCACCGAACACCAGCGGCTGACCCGGCATCTGTGGCGGATGGGCGCCTCGCTGGTGATCGCCACCGGCTCGTTCTTCCTCGGCCAGGCCGAACTCTTCCCGGACATCGTTCGCGGCAAGGGCATCCTGCCCCTCCCCGTTCTCTTCGTGCTTGGCGCGACGCTCTACTGGTCCGTACGGACGCGGTTCTTCGGGCCGCTAGGCGGGGAGGCAAGGTTGCGCTCTACTTGAGCGCATGGACCTCAAAGCCACCCGATACGACGTCACGGACGGTGTTGCCCTCGTGACCCTTGCCCGGCCGAAGCGGCGCAATGCCTGGACCGGGCGGATGCATACCGAGTACCGTTGGATCCTGCGGGAGGCGGACGCAAATCCCGCCGTGCGGGTGATCGTGGTGACCGGCGATCCGGAGGGGAACGCCTTCTGCGCCGGGGCGGATCTGCAGGCGCTGGAGGGGCATTCCGAGCGGGGCGGCTATGACGCCGGGACGCCCGAGGACATCGCCGAGCCGGGGTTTGGGGTGGACCCTGCGTTCGATGCGGCCTTCGCCTATCATTTCGGGGTCGCCAAGCCGGTGATCGCGGCGATCAACGGGGCGGCGGCCGGTGTGGGCCTGGTGCTGGCGGCGTTCGCGGACCTGCGCTTCTGCGTGCCCGGAGCGAAGTTCACGGCGGCGCATGGGCGCTACAATTTCCCGGCGGAATACGGGCTTTCCTGGGTGCTGCCGCGGATCGTGGGCCTGACCCACGCCAACGACATCCTGCTCTCAAGCCGGGTCTTCACCGCCGAGGAGGCCGACCGGATGGGCTTCCTCAACCGCATCGTGCCCGCGGACGAACTCATGGATGTGGTGATGGCCTATGCGCGGGAGCTGGCGCGCACCGTGGCGCCCGGTTCGGCGCGGGAGACAAAGCGGCAGATCTACCGGGACCTGACCCGCGATGCGGCGGGCGCGGTGCGCACCGCCGAAGACCTGCTCAACGAGATGAGCCGCACGGCGGACTACCGCGAGGGTGTGAAAGCCTGGATGGAGAAGCGGGACGCCGCCTGGAGCGGGTCCTGAGGGCCTAGCCGCCGCCGCTGTTTCCGCCGGACTGGGGATTACCGACGGCGGTGCAGTCTTCCCGGTCGGCGTGGCAGCTCGTGTGGTCCCCTGTCTGCCGGTTGCGGGCGGCCTGGGCCATCGCGGCCCATTCGGCGTTCGTTCGGCAGGTGCGCCGGGGCACCCGGGCGCCGGTCGGCGTTTCGCTGACGCAGCGCCTGGCATTGGGATCCGGGCCGGGGGGCGTCGCGTTAGCCGCCGGTTGGCTCGTCGAAGCGGGCGGCGTGTCGGCGAAGGCGGCGCCGGCCAGGGAGAAGGCGGCCAGGGCCGCTAGGGTCATCGTGCGGATCATTGGGGGTCCTGAAAGCAGGGTTTTGAGGGGTTAGCCGCCGCCGTTCGGGCCGCCGATGCGTCCGATACCGCCGCAGGTGGAGGCGTCGCCGTCGCAGCGCATGCCGACCCCGCCCGCGCCGCGCTCGGCGGCCTGGCGGGAAGCGGCGCCCTCGATCTCTTCCCACTCGGCGTTGGTATGGCAGACCCGGCGTGAGAGGCGCGAGCCCACGGTGGTGGTGGAGACGCAGCGGCGGGCATTGGGATCGGTGCGGCGGTTCGGGCGCAGGTTAGGCGCCTGAGCCGCGGGCGGCGCGGACTGGGCAGACTGGCCCGGATCCTGCCCCTCGGGCTGCGCCCAGGCGGCGGGGGCCATGAGCGCGGCGGATGCCATGAGAAGGGCTGCGAGAGCGCTACTACGGACCATGATGAACCTCGAACTGAACATGCGTGACTACTGGCCGCCGGCGACCGATCCGCCGGTTCTGACGTCCACCTGGCTGCGTCCGTTGCCGTTGCACATGCTGGGGTCGCCGTCGCATCGGAAGCCGGGCCCCGCGCCTCCGCGCTCGGCGGCCTGGCGGGAGGCGGCGCCCTCGATCTCTTCCCATTCGGCGTTGGTGCGGCAGACCCGGCGCGAGAGGCGAGATCCGACGGTGGTGGTGGCGACACAACGGCGGGCGTTGGGATCGTTGCGGCGATTGGGGCGGCTGGGCGCCGGGGCCGCGGCTTCACCCCCAGGCGCGGACGCGCCCTCTGGCTGACTGGCGGGCTGCGCCCAGGCGGCGGGCGCGAGCATCAGCGTGGCGGCGAGAGCCAGCGCGAACACCTTCACGAGAGAAACGCCCCTTCATCGATTACTGAACGGCGCTCACCATGGCGCGGCGGCGGCGCCAAGCCAAGGGTGTTGGCTTAGGTCGGGCGCCCTGTCGCACCCTTCCTCTGATGCCGTCCCCCCACCCCCGTGCCGTCATGGCCGGCCTTGTGCCGGCCACCCATGATCTCCGGCGTTTCGGGTTTCGCACGAGGGTGCCGACGCCTTCGGCGTGGGCGGTCCGAGCTAATGGGTCCCCGGCACAAGGCCGGGGATGACGGGGTGTTGGTTAGTTCGTGGGATCGTTGCTCAGTTGGACGAGCATTTTGCCGAAGTTGTCGCCTCGGAGCATTTCGGAGAAACACTGAGGGATCGCTTCGACGCCGGGGCGGATGTCTTCCAGGTACCTGATCTCCCCTGAGGCCACGAGCGGGGCGACGTGGTCGAGGAATTCGTCGTAGTGGCTGTCGGCGAAATTGCCGACGAAGAGATTGCCCACTTTCACGTTGCGCGCCTCGAATGTGGGCTTGGCCTTGGCCATCATCGCCGCGCCCGCGTCGACCCCCGGCGCGTCACCGTAATGGGCGATGAGGCCGCAGATCGTCTCGCGGGCGTTCTGGTTGAAGAGCGGCAGGACGGCGTCGAAGACCGGGCCGCCGACATTCTCGAAATAGACGTCGATGCCGTCCGGGCAGGCCGCGGCGAGGTCGGCCGGCAGGGTCGGCGAGAGGTGCGAGACGCAGGCGTCGAAGCCCAGCTCTTCCACCACATAGCGGCACTTCTCGGCCTTGCCGGCGATGCCGACGACGCGGCAGCCGCGCACGCGAGCGAGCTGACCCACGATCTGGCCGACGCCGCCTGAGGCCGCGGAGACGACGACGGTTTCGCCGGGCTTCGGCTCAGCCATCACATTGAGGCCCGCATAGGCCGTGAGACCCAGCATGCCGAGGACGCCGACCCCTTGCGAGATCTTGCCCCGGGCCGGATCGAGGACCCGCGGGACCATATAGCCAGGGCGCCAGACGCCCTCGCCCATCAGGCCGTATTCGGCCCAGCCGTTGGTGTTGAAGACGAAGTCGCCTTCCTTGAAGCCGTCCATCCGGCTCTCGATCACCTGCGAGATGGTGCGGGCATGGCAGGGCGCGCCCTTGGGCTCGGTCCCGCGCCGTTTATAGCCCCATTGATAGGGATCGAGGCTGACATAGATGGTTCGGCTGGCGGCCTGGCCGGGACCGGGAGACGGGATTTCGGCCTCCTTCAGGGTGAAGGTGTCCGGCTGCGGATTGGCCGGGACGGGGCCGTCGGAGAGCGTCCAGTAGCGGTAGGTCATGTCTCAAGCTTTCCATCCTGGCGGGCTCTAGGCAACGCCGCATGGCCGAAGCTTCCGCCTGCGCCTAAGGTGGAGCTGGGCCGGAGGCGGGGGGATGAGGAAGGCGTTGGGGCTCTCCTATGCCGTCGTGGGCTTCACGCTGACGCACCTGATCTTCGCGGGCGTGATCCTCTTCCTCCTGGACCTCATCCCTTATCCGAGCGTCGACCGGGCCGGCGGCGCGGCCCTGCCGCTCGCGATCGCCGCCGACATCGGCCTTATCGCGGTCTTCGGGCTGCAGCATTCGGGCATGGCGCGGGCGGCTATCAAGCGCTGGGTGACGCGGTTCCTGCCCGAGGCGCTGGAGCGGGCGACCTATGTGCATGTGGCGAACCTGGCGCTGGCGCTGCTGATCCTCGGCTGGCAGGCGGCGCCGATGACGCTCTGGTCGGTGGAGGCGCTCTGGGCCAAGGCGCCGATCTGGGCCCTGTTCGCGATCGGCTGGGCCATCTCCTTCGCCGGCAGCATGATGATCGACCATCTGCGGCTCCTGGGCCTGACGCAGGCCTGGGCCTGGTTCCGGGGGCGGGCGCTGACCGAAAAACCATTCCAGCGCCACTGGCTCTATGAGCGGGTGCGCCATCCGATCCAGGTGGGTTTGATCCTCGCCTTCTGGGCCGCGCCGCATATGACCCTTGGCCATGCGCTCTTTGCCGGCGGCCTGACGCTCTACATTTTGATCGGCACGCGGATGGAGGAGCGGGACCTCGTGGCCCAGTTCCCGGACTATGGCGACTACATGAAGCGCGTCGGCGCCTTCCTGCCCCGGCTGCGGCGCTAGGACTGCATCCGCTGGATGGTGGCGGTGGTCGAGTAACCCGGCATCAGCGGCAGAAGCTCGAGGCGGCCGCCATTGGCGATCACATGCTCGGCCCCGGCGACCGGCTTGCCGGCATAGTCCTCGCCTTTGAAGAGCACATTCGGGTTCAGTTTGCGGATGAGAGCCTCGGGCGTTTCCTCATCGAACACGACGACCAGATTCACATGGCGCAAAGCCGCGAGCACGGCGGCCCTCGTGGCCTCGTCCTGGATCGGGCGGCCGGCGCCTTTCAGACGGGTGACCGAGGCGTCGGAATTGAGGCCCACGACCAGCCGGTCGACGCGGGCGGCGGCCTCGGCGAGGGAATGCAGATGGCCGCGGTGGAGAAGGTCGAAGCAGCCGTTGGTGAAGCCGACCCGGGCTCCCTTGCGGGTCCATTCGGCCACCATGCGCGCGGCCTCGTCGGCGGTGACAGCCCCTTCTGCGACATCGGAATGCAGCGCGGCGCGGAGTTCATCCAGGGTGACGGTGACGGCGCCGGGGCTGGCCACGGCGATGCCGGCCGCGGCGTTGGCGACCCGGACAGCCTCCTCCCAGTCGGCGCCCGCGGCGATGGCGACGGCGAGGCTGGCGATCACCGCATCCCCGGCGCCGGTGACGTCGAACACGTCATGGGTGGCGGCGCGGACATGAATGGCGGCGTCTTCGCCCGCTCGCACCAGGGTCATGCCGCCGGAGCCGCGGGTGAGCAGCACCGCATCCACCCGGGCCGCTGTGAGCAGCCAGCGGCAGGCGGCCTCGGCTTCATCGTCGGTGGACGGACGATGGCCGGAGAAGACGGCGACCTCCTCCAGATTGGGCTTCAGGAGCGAGGCGCCGGCGAAGAGGCCGGGATCGCGCTTCTTGGGATCCACCATCACCGGCACGCCCGCCGCGCGGCCGGCGGCGATGATCGCGGGGAGGCTGGAGGCGGAGAGGACGCCCTTGTCATAGTCGGAGAGCACCAGAGCCGCCGCCCCCGGCAACGCCGCGCGGACGGCGCCCAAAAGGCGCTCCGCGGCCTCGCCCGGCAGCGGATGGGCCGCTTCGGCGTCGAGGCGCAGGAGCTGGTGCCAGCCGCCGAGAAAGCGGGTCTTCACCGTGGTCGGGCGGCCCGGATCGGCGACGAGTTCGGTTCTGAGGCCAAGCTGCGCGTCGCACAGGTCGGAGAGTTCCCGGCCGGCCAGATCATCGCCCACCACGCCCACGAGCTGGGTGCCGGCGCCGTAGGCGGCGATATTGGCCGCGACATTCGCCGCGCCGCCGAGACGCACGGTTTCGCGCCCGGCCTTGAGTATCGGCACCGGCGCTTCGGGGGATATGCGGGCGACTTCGCCGGCGACATAGCGGTCGAGCATGACGTCGCCGACGACGGCCACGTTGGCTTTCGCCATGCGCTCGAAGAGACTATGTGCCATCGCGGATGAGGACGCCTTTGTGACGGGTGCGGCAAAAGACTATTTCGCGGGCGAAGGCGCAACCGCCGTGGCGGTTTTCGACCGGCATGTGGCCGAGCTGAACGCGGCGATGACGGCCGTCGACGCGCTGAAAGCCGGGACGGCGGCGCTGGCGGACGAGGCGATCGCGGTGCTTCGGGCCGGCGGCAAAATCCTGATCTGCGGCAATGGCGGCAGCGCCGGCAACGCCCAGCATTTCGCGACCGAACTGGCCATCCGCTATCTGCGCGATCGGCGCGCCCTTCCGGGAATCGCGCTGACGGCCGATTCGTCGGCGGTGACGGCGGCGGGCAACGATTTCGGGTTCGACGCCATCTTCTCGCGCCAGGTGGAGGCGCTCGGGCGGCCGGGGGACCTGCTGATCGGGTTCACCACCTCGGGCAAATCGCCGAACGTCGGCGAGGCGCTGAAGACGGCGCGGGCGATGGGGCTGAAGACGGCCTGCATCTCCGGCCGGGACGGCGGTCCCATCGCGGCCCAGGGCCTGGCCGAGCACAGCCTGATCTGCCCGGGCGTCTCGACGGCGCGGATCCAGGAGATCCACCTCCTGGTCACGCACGTGCTCTGCGATGCCATCGACATCGCCTTCGCGGATGAAGCCTGATTGGCGGAGGATGCGCACCGGGTGCTGATCCGGCCGGGCGCGGCCCGCGGCGGGCCGGCCTTGTTCGTCGACCGTGACGGCACGCTGATCGAGGATCCCGGCTACCTGTCAGACCCGGCGGGCGCGCATCTCATCCCCGGCGCGGCGGAGGCGCTGAAGCGGTTCGCGGGGGTCGGCTACGCGCTCGTCATGGTGACCAACCAGTCGGGTGTGGGGCGCGGCTATTTCGGCTGGGACGACTATGACCTCGTGGCCGAAGCCGTGCGGGCCGCGCTGTTGGACCATGGCGTCATCCTGGACGCTGAGATCGTGTGCGGGCATGCACCGAGTGAGCCCGAGTGCGACTGGCGAAAGCCGGGCCCCGGTATGATCACCGAGGCGTCGGCCCGGCTGGGGCTGGATCCATCCCGTTCTGTGATGGTGGGGGACAAGCTCTCGGACCTGGAAGCGGGCGCGGCCGCAGGCGTGGGCCGGCTGGTGCATGTGCTGAGCGGCCAGGGGGCGGCGGAGCAGGCGGCGGTCATGGCCTCGCCGCTGAGCGCCGAAGAGCTGGACGATCTGGGCGAGCTCAACCCGTGAAGCTGCTCGTCACCAAGCTGTCGTCCTTCGGGGACGTGATCGCGGCTTTTCCGGCGGTGACCGATGCCGTGTCCGCGGGGCATAAAGTGGACTGGCTGGTGGATGCGAGCCTGGCGCATGTGGTGGCTTTGCATCCCGGAGTCGGGACGATCCATTCGCTGGAGGGGCGGGCGTCGCGTAGCCTCGCGCGGCTGCCGGGCTGGTTTTCGCATTCCGGCGAGGTGCGGAGGGCGCTGAAGGGGGGCGGATACGACCGCGTGGTGGATCTTCAGGGGCTGCTGAAGAGCGCCCTGCCCTCCCGCTGGGCCGGCGCGAAGACGCACGGCTACGACGCCCGCAGCATCCGCGAACCCTTCGCCAGCGCCTTCTATGACGTGCGCCATGCGGTCTCCTGGTCGCTGCATGCGGTCGAACGGAACCGGGCGCTGATGGCCGCGGCCTTGGGCGCGCCCGCGCCGACAGGGCCGGCTGTATTCGGGCTTTCGACGCCGCCGCGGGCGGCTGAGTCCTATGGCGTGATCCTGCATTCGGCGAGCTGGGACTCGAAGCTCTGGCCGGAGGCGCGCTGGCGCGAATTGCTGGCGGCGCGCACGGACCTGCCGTTCCGCATCCCCTGGGGCGACGAGGCCGAGCGGGCGCGGGCCGAGCGACTGGCCGCTGGGCTCTCGCACGTGTCGGTGTTGGCCGAGCGGCTGACGCGGGACGAACTGGCGGCCTTCCTGGCCGGGGCGCGGGTGGTGATCGGGCTCGATACCGGGCTGATGCATCTCGCCCATGCTCTGGGTGCGCCAACGATCTGGCTGTTCGGCTCCACTTCGCCGGAGAGGACCGGGCCGCATGGGCCGGGCGCGGTGGTGCTGACCTCGACCGTGCCGGCGGCCCCCTGCATGCGGCGCGAATGTCGCCATGAGGGCGGGGACTGCATGGAGGGCGTAGCGGTGTCTGCCGTGCTGGAAGCTCTGGAGGAGCGGCTAGCCCCCGCCTGACCGGGCCGCCACGAGGCGTTCGAGGGCGAAGGCGGGCGTCAGTTGGTTCAGGCAATTCAGGTGCCCGAGCGGGCAGGTGCGCTGGAAGCAGGGCCGGCAGGAAAGCTCGATCTCCGCGACGACGGCCTTCTCGCCCATCGGCGGGGTGTGGCCGGGGCTGGTGGAGCCGTAGATGCCCACGACCGGCAGGCCCAGGGCGGCGGCCACATGCATCAGGCCGGAATCGTTGCTGACGGCGCCGGCGCAGAGGCTGAGGAGGTCGACCGATTCCAGGAGGGCCATATGTCCCGCCAGATTGATCGCCTCCGGGCCGATGCCGGCGGCGATGGCCTCGCCGAGGGCCTGCTCCTTGGGAGAGCCGAAGATCCAGAGATCGTGGCCTTCCTCGGCGAGGCGGCGGCCGATAGCCACGAAATGCTCCGCCGGCCACTGCTTGGCCGGCCCGTATTCGGCGCCCGGACATAGCGCGATCGGCGGGCGCGGACCGTCGCTGGGCGCGGCGAGGAAGAGATTGACCCGGCCGGCCAGAGCCTGTGCGGCCGCCGGATCGGCGGTCAGGACCGGGCGTGTCGCCGGCGGCGGTGCGTCGGCGGGGCCGGCCAGGGCGGTGAACTGGTCAATGGTGCGGGGGAGGGCCGCCTTGTCGAGTTTGCGAGGCTCGGTAAGGAGGCCGTAGCGCATTTCGCCGAGATAGCCGCGCCGCCGAGGGATGCCGGCCGCGAAAGGGATCAGGGCGGATTTCAGCGAGCGGGGGAGGACGATCGCCTCGTCGTATTGGCCCTTGAGCCCCGCGCCGAAGCGCAGGCGCTCCACGAAGTCGAGGCGGCCATGGGCGGAGGCGAAGGGGAGGCTGGCGCGGACGCCGGGCATCCGCTCGCCCAAGGGCGCGGTCCAGGGCGGGGCGACGAGATCGACAGCCCCGTCGGGATCGGCGGCTTTCAGGGCGGCGACGAGGCTCTGGGCCATGACCATGTCGCCGATCCAGGCCGGCGCGACGATCAGGACCCGGCTCATCCCCGCTGGGATATGGAATCGAGGGTGGCCGGGACGCCCTCTTCGACGGGCGTGAAGGGCTCAGCATAGCCTGATGCGCGCAGGTGGCGGATGTCGGCTTCGGTGAAGGCCTGGTAGGCGCCCTTCAGATCGTCCGGGAACGGCGTGTATTGGATGCGGCCCTGGCCGTGCCAGGCGATGACCGCGCGGGCGACATCGTTGAAGGCGCGCGCGGCGCCGGTGCCGAGGTTGAAGACGCCGCTCGCCTCCGTTTCCCACGCCCAGAGATTGGCCTTCACGATATCGCCGACATAGACGAAGTCGCGCCGCTGCTCGCCGTCGGCATAGCCGTGGGAGCCGGCGAAGAGCTTGATCACCCCATCGTCGCGAAGCTGCCGGTCGAAGTGATGGATGACGCTGGCCATCCGGCCTTTGTGCTGCTCGTGCGGGCCATAGACGTTGAAATAGCGGAAGCCCGCGACGGGGCTGGTCTGGCTCTGGCGGGCCAGCCAGCGGTCGAAGACGAGCTTGGACCAGCCATAGACGTTCAGCGGTTTCTCGTTGGCCGGATCCTCGGCGAAAGTCGTCGACGCCCCATAGACCGCCGCGGAGGAGGCGTAGACCAGCGGCGCGTTCTGGGCCTGGGCATAGGCGAAGACGCGCTTGGAGGCCTCGAAATTGAGCCGCATCATCTTGCGCCCGTCCCATTCGGTGGTGTCCGAGCACGCGCCCTGGTGGAAGATCGCCTCGATCTTGCCGTAGCCCTGGCCGGCATCGAGTCGGGCGGCGAAATCCTCGGCATCGACGAAATCGGCGATGCGGGCGTCGTCGAGGTTCGCGAATTTCCGGCCGTCGGTGAGGTCGTCCACCACCAGGATATCGTCCTGGCCCCGGGCGTTTAAGCCCCGCACGAGATTGGCGCCGATGAAGCCGGCCCCGCCGGTGACGATGATCATCGGGCTCTTGGACCGCTAAGCGGCCGGATTGGCAAGCCTCACGGCGTGGCTTCGAGGAGGCTGCGGAGCTTGTCGGCGATCTCGGCGATCTGGTCTTCGGAGATGATCAGCGGGGGCGACATGGCCAGCGTATCGCCGGTGAAGCGGATCAGCAGTCCCGCATCGAAGGCGGCGCGGAAGATCTCGCCCGCGCGGGCGCCGGGCGCGTCGGGACGCGGTTCCAGCTCGATGCCGGCGACGAGGCCGAGATTGCGGACGTCCTTCACATGGCGCGCGCCCTTCAGGCTATGCACCGCCGCCTCCCAGATGGGCGCGAGGGTGGCTGCCCGTTCGAAGAGGGACTCGTCCTCGTAGAGATCCAGCGTCGCCATGGCGGCGGCGCAGGCCAGCGGGTGGGCGCTGTAGGTATAGCCGTGGAAGAGCTCGATGCCGGGGGCAGCATTGTCGACGATGGCGTCATAGACGTGCCGGCCCGCCACCACCGCACCCATGGGCACAGCGGCGTTGGTGAGGCCCTTGGCGAGGCACATGAGGTCCGGCGTCACCCCGAACTTCGCCGCGGCCGTGGCTGCGCCGAGGCGGCCGAAGCCGGTGATCACTTCGTCGAAGATGAGAAGGATGCCGTGTTTCGTGGCGATCTCGCGCAGGCGTTCCAGATAACCCACGGGCGGTACGAGGACGCCGGTTGAGCCGGCCACCGGCTCGACGATCACCGCGGCGATGGTGTCCGCGCCATGGAGGGCGACGAGGCGTTCGAGGTCGTCGGCGAGGTCGGCGCCGGCGGCGGGCTGGCCCTTGGTGAAGGGGGCGTTGCCCTGCGTCGAGCGGATATGGTCGGTCCCGGGCAGGAGCGGGCCATATTGCTTGCGGTTGGGGCCGATGCCGCCCACCGAAATGCCGCCGAATCCGACGCCGTGATAGCCGCGCTCGCGGCCGATCAGCCGGGTCCGGGAGCCCTCGCCCCGCGCGCGGTGATAGGCGAGTGCGATCTTCAGGGCGGTGTCGACCGACTCCGAGCCGGAATTGGTGAAGAACACCCGGTCGAGCGGCCGGGGCATGATCTCGGTGAGGCGCTCGGCGAGTTCGAAGGCCAGGGGATGGCCGAGCTGGAAGCTGGGCAGATAGTGCGCCTCGGTCGCCTGGCGCTGGATCGCCTCGATGATAGAGGGGCGCGAATGGCCGGCATTCACGCACCAGAGCCCCGCCGTGGCGTCGAGCACCGGGCGGCCCTCGGGGGTGAAATAGTGCATGTCCTTGGCTCTAGAGAGCAGGCGCGGTTGGCTCTTGAAGGCGCGGTTGTTGGTGAACGGCATCCAGAAGGCGGATGAATCGTTCGGGCGCAGATCGTCTGGCACGTCAGTTCACCTCTGCTGGGGCATTGCGCTGCAGGACCATGTCCGGATCGAAGGGATAGAGCGGACGGGCGATGTTCTCGTATTTCAGGAGGGCCAGGTCCGAGGCGCAGCAGCCGTCGCCGTCGCACATGACGATATGGCGCGCGATCGGCTCGAAACCGGCGCGGAAATGCTGGCGCGACTTGATGATCACATATCGCTTGGCGCGCGGATCGATGCCGCAATGGGTGAAGACGCCGAGGTCATAGGGCTCGCTGCGGCCCTCCGAGACCACGATCTGCATCGCGCCGGTGTCGAGGACGGCGGTGCGGCCCATGCGGACTTTGGAGCCGGTGGCCATGGGGCCGGTCACGACGAATTCGCCATCGGTGATGCAGCGGACTTTGCCGGTGAGGCGCAGCGGCTCTCCCTTGAGACCGAGCGCCGGCATGTCGATGCGGCCGCCGAGATCGAGGGTCACCTCGGCGCCGACGCCGGCCTCGATCATCTTGGCGACCGCGGCCGGGTCGCAGATCGGCCCGGCGCAGACATCGGTGAGCTCCTGGCGGATCGCCTCGGCGATGACGCTCATCACATCCTGGGTGCCGCCCGACGCGGTGTTGTCGCCATGATCGGCAAGGATGATCGGGCCGCCGGTGAGGGTCTTGGCCCGGCCCACCTGGTCGGCCAGCGGCTCGGGATGGAAGAGGAAGCCCTCGCGCCGTTCCCAGGCCGTATCGAGGATGCGGTTCAGCAGGATCTCGCCCTCGGCGGTGGAGCCGTCGCAGACGATGATGGCGGAGAGGCCGAGATGCGGGATGTCGGCCTGGGGGAAGCCGCCGAACACCGAGGCGTTCAGCACCTTGCCTGAATCCTCCGCCTCGTTGGCCATCGCCATCAGCGTCTTCATCGGCTCGCGGGCGGGCGTGTGGACCAGGGTCGAGGACATGATCGGGACCTTGCCCCAAACCATGCGCGGCGTGATCTCGCCGTCCAGCGCCCGCAGCAAGGTGCGGCCGGCCCGCTTGGAGGTCTCGGCCATGTCGATGTGGGGGTAGGTGCGATAGCCGGTGATGACGGTGGCGTTGTCCACCATCCGGGCCGTCAGCTGGGTATGGAAATCGAGGCCGACGGCGATCGGGATGCCGGGGGTCGCCGCGCGGATCCGGGAGAGAAGCTCGCCCTCACCGTCGTCATAGATCTCGGTAACCATCGCCCCGTGTAGGGCTAGGAACACCGCGTCGCAGCCCTTGACCACCTCTTCGACGATAGCGCCCGCCATCTGCTCGAAGGCGGCGTTGGTGACGAGGCCCGAGGGGTGCGCGTTGGCCGCCATCGGCACGGTGAACTCGGCTCCGACCTCGCGGGCGAGGTCGATGAATCCGCCCAGCGGCGTGTTGGTGCCGGCGATCTCGCGGATCACCGCATCGCCCGAGAAGGCGCTGGTGCGGCCGAAGGAGGTGATGGGTGTGGCGAGGGGCGAGAACGTGTTCGTCTCGTGCATCATCATCGCCAGGACGAGCTTGCGGGCCATGCGCCTCCCTCACGGGCGCCGCCTGAGCGCCCCGAGGCATTCACCCCTTGGCGGCCGCCCTTGGCAAGTCTCAGCGGCGGCCGAGGACGCGCCGGTATTCCTCCACCGACCATTCATGGTCGCCGTTGGTGTCGAGGATGCTGTTGTAGACATAGGCGTGGTAGCCGAGGAACTCGCGCTGGGCGAGCCGGCCATCGCGGTCCGCATCGAAGGTCCGGACACTGGTCGACGCCCGGGAGCGGGCGACACCCTCCAGCGAGGACTGGAACTCGCGCAGAGTCATTTCCCCGCTGCCGTCGGCGTCGAACTGGGCGAAGCGCGTGACCTGGAAGGTGAGGTACTCATTGAGGTTCACCGTTCCGTTGCCGTCCGCATCCAGCAGCGCGATGACGGTTTCGGGATCCGGGGGCCCGCTCTGCGCCGCAGCGCCGCCCTGCGTCGCGCCCTGCCCCAGCGCCTGAGGGTTCGAGGCCAGGAACATCTCCAGTTCCTGCGGCGTCCAGAACCCGTCCCGGTCGCCGTCCAGCACGTTGGCGAAGACGAAGCTGTGATAGCCGGTGGCCTCGGTGTCATCGAGGACGCCGCTTCCGTCACGGTCGAACCCGGTGAAGGCCGACTGGGCGCTCGTGCGCGCGGAGGGATCCAGCGAGGCGCGAAACTCGTCCAGGGTCAGGCCCGGCTCGCCGTCGCGGTTGGCCCTGGCCATCGCCGCACGCCGGAGCGCCAGATACTCGGCGATATCGACCTTGCCGTCGCCGTTGGTGTCGATCGCAGCGATGACCTGAGCGGCCTGCGGCGAAACCGGCTGGGCGCACAGGGCGGCCGGCGCGAACGCCAGGACCGCCGCCAAGAGCAGCTTCTTCATCGCAGCGCCTCCCCGCACCCGCCTGAAGAGACGGTGAGGCTGTCACTGCGGGGGGTTGGGCGCAATGCCGGGTGTGAGGAAGGGGTCCGCGTAGCGAGGTTGTTCTACTCAGCCAGGAAGGCCCGCGTCTCGGCGAGGAAGGCGTCGAGGCGGTCGTGGTGGACCCAGTGGCCGGCATTCTCGAAGGCGATGAAGCGCGCGTTTTGGAAGTGGGCCATACGGCCGTCCTTTTCCGGATTGGACGCCCAGCTTTCGAGGCCGTTCACCAGCAGCACCGGACAGGTAATCTGGCTCCACAGTGCGTGCAGTTCGTCCTGGGTGAAATCCACCGGCGAGAAGGAGCGCACATAGTTGTCGAACTTCCAGCTGTAGGTGCCGTCCTCGTTCTGGGCGACGCCGTGCACGGTGAGGTGTCGGGCCTGTTCGGCGGTCAGGTGCTTGTTCTCGGTCTGCATGCGGGCGCCCGCCTCCTCGATCGAGTCGTAGCGCTTGGGCAGTCGCCCGGCGAGCTTGCGCGTCTCGCCGACCCAGGTCTTCAGCCGGTCGGCGGCATAGGATTTCGGCCGCGCGCCGGACTGCGGCGGCCCGCCGCCCATACCCTCGATAGCCACCAGCTTGGAGACGGTCTCCGGAAACGCGCCGGCATAGCGCAGCGAAATGTTGGCCCCCATGGAGTGGGCGACGATGCGCACGGGACTGAGCTTTTGCTGATGGATCAACTGGGCGAGGTCGTAGACGAAGGCGCCCATGGAGTAGTCGCCGCTGGGTGAATAGGCGCTGTCACCATGACCCCGCAGATCCGGGGCGATGATGTGGTAGTCGCGGCGCAGGTCCTCGGCCACCCAATCCCAGTTGCGGCAATGGTCTCTGCCGCCATGCAGCAGGATCAGCGGCGGGGCGTCGCGGTTGCCCCAGTCCGCATAATGCAGCCGCAAGCGCTGCGAGACGTAGGTCTGGGAGGTGGGGCCGATGAAGGGATCGCTCATGTGTGGCCTGCAAGCTGGAACGCCGATGCCCTAGCCCTCCAAACGCCGCAGGTGAAGCTGGCGCTTGATCCTTGAATTCCTATCTGACTTATAGGTATTAAAGCGCGGAGGAAGCGGGCATGGCCCTCGACGAACGAACCACCAGCGGAAACCGGGCATGTCCCGGGCTGAACGAACGCCTGCTGCCGGCGACGGATGGGGCGCGGTATCGGCAGATCCTGGTGGCGCCGCTGCGGGACGGCGGCGTGCGCCTGACCGACTTCGAGTTCGGCGACGAAGGCCTCTGGGGCCTGGACGAGCGGGAGCTGACGGTCAGCATCGCGCCGGAGGATGTGGCGTGCCTGGCCTCAAAGCTGCTGGCCGAACGGCTCAACGGCGACGTGAACGCGGCCAAGACCCTGACCGCGCTCTGCCGCGATCACGGCATCGAGCCGATGATCGTCGACTGGAGCTAGTGGGCTACTCCGCGAATATCGCAGCGGTGGCCTTTGAACGCAGAGGCCGCCGAGGACGCACAGTGAACGCGGAGAAAGAGCGGCGACGTCCGCAGGAGAAGCATCGAGCGCGCCTGAAGCGCGCTCAGCAGTACAATGCCGTCAGACGTTCGCTCCGGAGACACCTCAGCTGCCGTAAGTTCTCTGCGCGCTCAGCGAGGTTCTCTGCGGTCTCCGCGTTCAAAGGCCCCATTCAGCGACCCCGCCGGAGGGGCCCGAAACGGACCGTCGACCGGGGCTAGCCCTCCACCACGTTGTGCCAGTGCTCGGCGATGCCGGCGCCCTTGATGCTGCCGTTGAGCGTGAAGCGGGCGACGCCTTCGTTGACGAAGGTGGCTCCGCCGGGGAACGGGATCTTGGTGGGGCAGACGCAGTCCATCTTGCCTTCGAGGCGGATCGGCTTGCCGGACGGGCTCGTGCCGGTGAGCACGATGGAGTCGTGAATGATTGAGCCGGGCTTGTAGACGGTCTCGATCACGACATCGGTGAGGTCGCCCACTTTGCCGTCTTCCTGCATCCAGCCGGCGCCCCGGACCACGCCGTCGGCGCCGCGCCCGCAGGACCCGCCCATGGAGATATCCGGCCCGAAGTTCATCGAGAACCAGTTGATGAAGGGCGAGGGGTTGGCGGCGGTGGAAAGGCGCGGGCCCGAGCCTGAGCCCGCGTTGCCGCTGGAGGCCGCCTGGCCGCCCCAGTTGCGCGGGCCCCAGGATTTGTCGCGCACGCCAAGCCCCGAGAAGGTCTGGGTCTTTCCGCCGATGGTGATCTCGCCAGTGACGCGGCCGGACTGCTCGAAATGCCCGCGCTCTCCCTGCCCGGAGAAGTGTGGCGGCGTCAGGGTCTCGAAGACGGCGCTCATCTGCAGGCGCTCCGGCTTGAACCAGCCTTCGGGCCTGGTCTTGGAGCGAGTGAGCAGGATGGCGGGATCGTCGATGTCCTGGGCGGGCCCGTCATATTCGATGCGCCAGCGCTTATGCGGCTCCTCGCAGGTGATCGTCAGGCCGCCGACCGCCAGGTCGCCGTCATAGGCGGTGAGATCGAGGCCGATGTCGCGCCGGCCATACGTGAAGGCCACATGGTCGCCGCCGAGATAGAGCACATGCAGCGCATCAGCCCAGCCGTTGCGGGGCCGAAAGCCCATGCGGGTGAACATGCCAAGGCCGGTCTCGGCGTCGACGAAGTTGAAATAGTAGCTCTCGCTCCAGGCCGGATCGTCCCCGATAGGGTGCATGTTCTCGTCGGACATCGGGGGCCTCCTGGGTGGTTGTCGAGCCAGTTGGCACAGGCCGAGGCGGCGCGTCGAGATTCACGCAGGGGCACTCCCTCCCACTTGTTGGGAGGGAGGACTGATGGGTTAAGGCCGCTGGCGCCTTAGGCTTCGACCGTTTCCTTCCGGCGGACGTGGTTGCCGGCTTCGTCGACGGGGTCGTGGGCGACGTCGTCGGGGCGGAAGGCTCTCGTCAGCGCCGCCAATTCCATATGGATGCCGTTCGGGTCGCGGAAATAGACCGAGCGGATCCACACGCCGTCATGCATCTCAGCCGCGCCGCCTTGGGGCGAGTCGTCGTGATTGATCACGTAGGCGGCGATGCCCTTGGACTTCAGGCGCGACACATACTCATCGAACTTTTCCACAGGAATCGAGATCGCCAGATGGTTCATCGAGGCGATGGCGGTCATCGATCCGTTCTTGCGCACATCTTCGTGCATTGAGGCGATTCCGGGCGCCACGGGTGGCGCATCCGGGAACCAGAAGAAGGCGATCAGCCCGCCGCCGCCGCAGTCGAAGAAGAAGTGCTGGCCCCGGCCGCCCGGGAACTCCACCGTCTTGACCAGCGGCATTTCCAAAACGTTTTCATAGAAATCCACCGTCGCCGCCATGTCCTTCGCGACAAGGGCTACGTGATTCACACCCGTGTACTGCATGCGTTCGGCCATGGTTTCCTCCATTCGGCAGACGCCGATGGGACGCCCTGGACCAAAGGGAAGTCAAGCGAGGCCGATCCTTGTTCGCCCAAGGACCCACGCTGGGGCCTCGCTTGTTCCCATCACGGATGACGTTTCGTCACCGCAGCGACTCGCATCAGGGCATGCTAGAGGGAGCCCAATTGTCGCGCTTGCGAGTCTCGACAGCGAGGACCTGTAGCGGTAGGCCACTGGCCGCGTGGGTCGCAGGGAGAGCGGAGTTTTGCAGCAGACCGTCCTGGCCCGAGTACCCCCGGCGCCGACCCGCCACCGTCGGCTGGCCGCCTGGGTGGACGAGATCGCGGCGCTTACCAAACCGGACGATATCTGCTGGTGCGACGGCTCCCAGGAAGAATGGGACCGGCTCTCGCGGGAACTGGTGAAAGCCGGAACCCTGGTCCAGCTGGACCCCGAACGCCGGCCCAACTCGTTCTGGGCCGCTTCCGACCCCAAAGACGTGGCGCGGGTCGAGAGCCGCACCTTCATCTGCTCCGAAAAACAGATCGACGCAGGCCCCACCAACAACTGGATGGACCCGGCGCAGATGCGCGGGACACTGGAGGGCCTGTTCGACGGCTGCATGCGCGGGCGCACGATGTATGTCGTGCCCTTCTTTCCAGCACAGTGGGATCCGAAGCTTGGAATTCACGTGACTTGAAGTCGCGGCCGCACTGACCCTATAGTGAGTCGTATTAATTTAAATCATACCAACATGGTCAAATAAAACGAAAGGCTCAGTCGAAAGACTGGGCCTTTCGTTTTAATCTGATCGGCACGTAAGAGGTTCCAACTTTCACCATAATGAAATAAGATCACTACCGGGCGTATTTTTTGAGTTATCGAGATTTTCAGGAGCTAAGGAAGCTAAAATGGAGAAAAAAATCACTGGATATACCACCGTTGATATATCCCAATGGCATCGTAAAGAACATTTTGAGGCATTTCAGTCAGTTGCTCAATGTACCTATAACCAGACCGTTCAGCTGGATATTACGGCCTTTTTAAAGACCGTAAAGAAAAATAAGCACAAGTTTTATCCGGCCTTTATTCACATTCTTGCCCGCCTGATGAATGCTCATCCGGAATTTCGTATGGCAATGAAAGACGGTGAGCTGGTGATATGGGATAGTGTTCACCCTTGTTACACCGTTTTCCATGAGCAAACTGAAACGTTTTCATCGCTCTGGAGTGAATACCACGACGATTTCCGGCAGTTTCTACACATATATTCGCAAGATGTGGCGTGTTACGGTGAAAACCTGGCCTATTTCCCTAAAGGGTTTATTGAGAATATGTTTTTCGTCTCAGCCAATCCCTGGGTGAGTTTCACCAGTTTTGATTTAAACGTGGCCAATATGGACAACTTCTTCGCCCCCGTTTTCACCATGGGCAAATATTATACGCAAGGCGACAAGGTGCTGATGCCGCTGGCGATTCAGGTTCATCATGCCGTTTGTGATGGCTTCCATGTCGGCAGAATGCTTAATGAATTACAACAGTACTGCGATGAGTGGCAGGGCGGGGCGTAACCTAGGTGACAGAAGTTAAAAGCCTCCGGTCGGAGGCTTTTGACTTTCTGCTAGATCGGCCGCATCGAATATAACTTCGTATAATGTATAATGTATATTGATTTAAATTGCAATAATAAAT
>JADMIO011014758.1_pt1 | contig 26402 bp, 26 predicted proteins | sample 8958161 | NCBI WGS metagenome assembly JADMIO01 (sample SAMN16585339, study PRJNA669376) | soil metagenome | isolation source: Crop rotation soil | place: USA: Cullars Rotation, Alabama | collected 2011 | reverse complement strand
TTTTGATCATCTTGCCGCCTTCTCCAATGATAATAAACTTTTGTGTTTCCCGCTGTACAATTATATCAGCCCTTATTTTTATTAATGTCGTCTTTTCTGTGAACTCCTGTACCAGTACTGCTGTATGATAAGGCACTTCTTCATGAAACAGATCAAAAATATTTTCTCTTATCAGTTCACTTACAAAAAATTTAGTTGGCAGATCGCTTAGGTCTTCCTGGCTGTAAAAAGGTTCGCCGACAGGAAGGTATTCTAAAATGGCTGACAGCAATTCAGTGGTTCCCTGGGTCTTCTTTGCAGAAATAGCAATTACCTTTTTGGCATATGGTTGCTTAGTGAAAAAATCAATTGCCTCCTGTTTTACAGTTTCTGAAACTGCATCCATTTTATTCAATATCACAATGGCCGGCACATTCAATTTTAATGACCCAAAAATCTCTTTTGCTTCCGCTGGTTGCTTATCGCCAAGATCATAAACAAGCAATGCAACATCAGCATCTTCCAGGGCATTCTTTACCTGGCTCATCATTTTCTGGTGCAGTTTATACTGCGGGTCAATAATACCCGGTGTATCAGAAAAAACGATTTGATAGGTATCGCTATTTAGAAAGCCTTTGATACGATGCCGCGTTGTTTGCACCTTATGGCTTACAATAGCAAGTTTTTCTCCTATTAACGCATTAAGCAGAGTGCTTTTGCCGGCATTAGGTTTGCCAAAAATGCTTACAAAACCAGATTTAAACGTTTGCATGAGGTGATCGTGGTAACTATTATGAAGCTTTCGTTTCAAATAGCCCTTTAATAAAGTCAGCTTTTTTCTAAAAAATCATAGAAAATGAACTGACAAAAAAAAGCTTCCAATTGGAAGCTTTTGTGTTGCGAAGGCAGGGATCGAACCTGCGACCTTCGGGTTATGAGCCCGACGAGCTACCGCTGCTCTACTTCGCGATGTATCTTTAGTTTATTCGAATCGCTTTTTAAAATTGGACTGCAAATGTAGGGGTATTCATCTTCGCAGCCAACTCTTTCTTATCCTTTTTTCTTTACATCAGATGCGCCCGATGTTGACACTTCTTTAATAGCTCCACTTCCTTTATAAGATACATCGCTGGCACCGGATGCTTTTACTTTCAATTCTTTGTTGACAGTAATATTGATATCGCTGGCGCCTGAGGCTTCGGCATCACAATAATCGCTTTCAAGGTCAAACCCTTTTAAATCGCTGGCACCACTAACTTCTACACGCAGGTTAGTTGCTTTTCCGCCAATAATGAAGTCGCTGCTGCCACTTCCGATAAGTTTGAGATTTTGAGCAGTCACCCTCCCTTTAAAATCGCTGGCACCGCTCATAGATATTTCGAGGTCGGTAGCATTAAATTCTCCCTCTACTTTTACATTGCAGGCACCCGATGCATGTATTTTGTTCAGCGAATTTACAGCTACGTAGGCTTTTAGGTTCTTTGCACCCCAATCTCCCGCCCCCTTGCTTTTGAAATCAATATATAGCGTGTTGTTCTTTACTTCTGTAGTGATCAAATCTCTGAATTTGGGGTCACTGGCACTTACGGCTACCGCAGTTGAGGGAGACTGATTCAAGTACAGATCAACTGCACCGCTCACAATAATAGCTGAAAACGAGCCGACAGTTCTTACTTCGGCATTGGGATCATTGATGGTTTTTTGGTTGTACCCCTGCAGCCATCCCAGTTGCAGAAAGATCAAAAGCGCCCATTGTATTGTTTTCATTTTTGGTATGTTTTGATGTAATACGGTTTTCAAATGCCAGATGTTACATTTCTTATAAAATATCAATTAGAGGTTCAAATAAGCCTGCCTCAATATTCTGCCGATGAAGTGCTTGCGACGCAACCCCGCCCGGCTGAAACGCCAGCCCTGAAAGATTCATTCTGGCCGGCCGTTCGGACGGGGATGATGCCATGAAAACTAAAGCTGGTACCAAAAAAATGAATCTCTAAAACCTATAAAGGCAAATAACCGGGAATGTTTGCGTAATTAGTAAACGTTCATTTTGATTTGCATTGGCTGAAGGTTATACTTTTGCTCTCAGAACGCCCGGGGTGTTTTGGTGCAGCAGCACTGAGACTGAGATCATCACCCGTTGAACCTGATCAGGATAATTCCTGCGAAGGGAAGGCAAGGTAAATCCAGGCTATTATACAGCCGTACCTGCACATCCGGGCAATCCAAAATTTTTGTATCATGAAATGGATTTGCTTTTTAGCCGGATGTTTTTTATCTATTACATCGCAGGCACAAGTTACTTTATCAGGCAAGGTTTTAGATGGCCAGCAGGCACTTGAAGGCGCAACGATTATTATTAAAGGACCGGTAACTTCAAGTGTTATTTCCGCAGGCGACGGATCTTTTTCATTAAAAGATCTGCCAAATGGCGAGTATATACTCAGCAGTACTTTCAGCGGGTATAAACTATGGCGGGAAAAAGTAAGCCTGGCTGCAGATAAAAAAATCAGTATTGAAATGATCGTGCTGAGTTCAGTATTGTTGCCGGTAGAAGTAAAAGCCCTGCGTGCAGCAGATAATGCGCCATTTGCGAAAACCAATCTCGATAAAACTTTTATTGAAAAAAACAACCTTGGCCAGGACATTCCTTTTGTTCTCAACCAAATACCTAACGTAGTGGTAAACAGTGATGCGGGAAATGGCATCGGCTACACCGGCATTCGCATACGTGGCAGCGATGCAAGCCGTATTAATATGACGATCAATGGCATTCCCTATAATGATGCCGAAAGCCAGGGAAGTTATTTTGTTGATCTGCCGGATTTTCTTTCTTCTGCATCATCGGTACAAATACAGCGGGGCGTGGGAACGAGCAGCAATGGTGCTGGTGCATTTGGTGCAAGCATGAATTTTAGTACGCATGAATATAACGAACAGCCTTATGCGGAAATAAATACAGGTGCGGGTTCTTTCAACAGTTTAAAAGCAACCTTAAAATTTGGCAGTGGACTCATCAACAAAAAGTTCACCATTGATGGAAGACTTTCCGGGATAAGAAGTGATGGATTTATCGATCGTGCAAAAACAGACCTTCAGGGCGCCTATTTCAGTGCCGCATACTGGGGTAAAAAGTCTTCGTTAAAGTTTAATGTGATACTGGGAAAAGAAAAAACTTACCAGGCATGGAATGGCATACCCGAGGCAAAACTAACTGGTGACACAAATGCATTGCTAACTCATTATTACAATAACCTTGGTATTCTTTATAATACTCCGGAAGATTCTGTCAATTTATTTTCAAGCAATAACCGGACATACAATTATTTCACTTATAAAAATCAGACAGACAATTATTGGCAGAATCATTACCAGTTATTTTGGACAAAACAATTTAACTCTGAGCTCTCTTTCAACACCGGATTTTATTTAACTACGGGCCGTGGGTATTACGAAGAGTATAAAGTAAACCAGGCACTGGAAGACTATGGTTTGCAACCTGTCATCAGTGGACAGGATACAGTTTATTACAGCGATCTCGTACGAAGACTTTGGTTAGATAATAAATTGTTGGGACAAATATTATCACTTCAATACCAGCATGGTAAAAACCAGTTAACGATCGGTGGTGGATGGAGCCAGTATAACTGCGATCATTACGGAGAAGTAGTATGGACAGCCGCCAAGCCATTAGCAAGCAATCGCTGGTATGATATGGATGCTAAAAAAACTGATGCAAACCTTTATGCTAAATGGCAATATAAATTGTCAAAAGCATGGACACTTTTTGCCGATGTGCAATACCGCTATGTCCATTATACAGTTAATGGCTTTAGAGATAACCCCGATATCCGTATTAATGAAACCTGGAACTTTTTAAATCCTAAAGCAGGTATTAGTTTTAATAAAAATGGCTGGATTGGTTTTATGAGCTATGCGATGGCGAACAAAGAGCCCAACCGAGATGATTTTGAAGCAGGAAAAGATCAGCTGCCAAAGCGTGAACAGCTACACGACTTTGAACTGAATGTGCTTCGCAAAAACGTTCTTAAAGGTTGGAATATTGGAGCAACATTTTACTACATGGCTTATAAAGATCAACTGGTATTGACAGGTAAGATAAATGATGTGGGCAGCTATACGCGGATCAATATACCCAAAAGTTACAGGGCTGGTGTAGAAATTGAAAGCCAATATCAATGGGAGAAAATATCAATAAATTATAGCATCGCATTAAGCCAGAATAAACTCAAAGATTTTACTGAATATTTAGACGATTATGATAATGGGGGACAGGCAAGTATTATTCACGGCAATACAACTATAGCCTTATCTCCGGCAGTGGTACAGTATGCCGGTTTGCAATATAAAATTATAAAAAATGGCAACCTGGAATGGGTGAGCAAGTATGTAAGCAAAGAATTTTTAGACAACACAGGTAGTGAAAGCAGAAAGCTGGATGCTTTTTTTGTAAATGATGTGCGGGCTGCTTATTCTATTCCATTTAAAAAAGTTTTGAAAGAAATAAAACTGATTTTTCAGCTGAACAATATTTTCAATGTTCATTATGAACCCAACGGCTATACTTACAGCTATATTTATGGCGGTCAAACAACGACAGAAAATTTTTATTACCCGATGGCAGGCATCAATTTCATGACAGCGTTAAATATCAGGTTTTAGATTTTAAATCAAGGGAAAAATTCAATTGCTGTAATTGCAATTAAATTGAATAATTACAATGTCAGTAAAAGGCAAAATATCCAAATTTTGCCTTTTATTATGCACGGTTTAAAATAAAAAAGATAAGTTTGATTTTTATAAATTTCCTATGAAACGCAGATATATACTGGCAAGTTCCCTGTTATTAATCGTATTTTCCATTAATGCACAGCAATCGAAAAGATCTCTTTTATACGATTTTGCTTCACAAAAAAGGCAAGCTTCAGCCGTCTTTGCAAAGCCTGAATTTTTTAAGCAAACAGAAAATACACCTACTCTCAATGCAGCAATAGAAAGCGTTCTTTCTGCCAGTGTAAGTCTCACTTTGAATAAAGATGCAGTTGTAAGCACATTTCAAAACAAACCGGATGCTGTTGCATTATCCATACCTTCCGGTAATGGCCAGAGTTTTGTTTTACAACTTGCAAAACAGGAGATAAACACAGACGGTGGCTTTTCTTTTGGAACGATCAATAACCACATCAGGCATAAAAGAAATACCGACCAGGGGCTTCACTACCGTGGTTATATTGATGGTGATCCTTCTTCGATGGCGACCTTTAGCATATTTGCTAATGGTGACATCATGGGGCTTTTTGCCAATAAGGAAGGAAATTTTACAATAGGAAAAATAAAGAATACAACTAAAGACTATATCCTTTACAATAGTAAAAATTTCCGGAACCCTCCGGGATCTGCCTGTGCAACAGACGATTCATTTACTGATACAAATGAACCACCCTTTAATGCATCTGCTGTAACGCAGAATGATGCTCCACCTACCTTATGCAGAAAAGTAAGGCTATACTGGGAAGGCAACTATGATCTGTATGATTATAATTTTGGGGCCAATCTCGATGATGTCCAAAATTATCTTACCGGTCTTTTTAATGAAGTAGCCGCAATGTATCAGAACGAAGGGATCATAGTGGAGCTTGCTGAGGTATATATTTGGGATTCTCCTGATCCCTACAGAACTTCGAGTTCAGGAGATGCTTTAACCGATTTTAAAGCATACTGGAATAGTGCGGATAACCTGTTTAATGGTGATCTTGCCCACCTGATAGCAGGAGGCCCTACCAATAATGGCGGAGTGGCCTACCTAACCAGCAACTTTTGCACCCGTACAAATGCCTTTGCTTACAGCAATGTTGATGGATTTTATCTTCCTATACCAATTTATTCCTGGGATGTAGAAGTGGTTACACATGAAACAGGACATAATTTTGGATCGCACCATACTCATTGGTGTGGGTGGAATACGGGTGCCGGTGGTACATGTGGAGCTATAGATAACTGTTACACCCTGGAATCGGGAAGTGGATGCACTACCTGCACTCCTCAAACAAATGCTAACAATCCTCCCCCGGGATGGCAGGGTACCGTAATGAGTTATTGCCATTTGAAAAACGGTATAGGCATCGATCTTGCAAATGGTTTTGGTCCTTTGCCACAGGCAACTATACGGTCATATATATCAGCAAGAACCTGCCTGTCTTCTTCGACTTCATGGTCGGGAACAGTTAGTACTGCCTGGGAAAATGCCGCGAACTGGAGTTGTGGTGCGGTTCCTGATATTAAAACAGATGTAACAATACCGAATGGAGTGCCAAATTATCCTGTTGTAAATAGTGCTGCTGTATGCAGAAGCCTGAAGCAGGATCCCGGTACAAGTGTAATAGTGAATCCTGGCCGTACAATAAATGTTGCAGGTCCGCCGGTACCATAAAATAACCGGAGTAAAGATTTATTCGAAAACAAGTTCACAATTGTCATAATTGTGAACTGATTAAAGCACACGCTGTTTTTATCACAATCCCCTCCCTTTAAATTTGCCCGCCCATAAAAGTCTGAGATGAAAAAAAGTGTTCTTGTTTTATTAGTATTCGTAATCCCTTTTGCCTGTAAGAAAAATAAGCAAGGCTATACCTGCCCGGAGGTAACGATAACTGCACCCGCATCTGAAATTGCTACCCTGCAAAATTATATATACAGTTCCGGCATTACTGCTACCCAGGATCCGAGAGGTTTTTTCTACAATATAAGTACTGCAGGCTGGGGTGACAAGCCGGACGCATGTTCAGTTGTGACAGTTGACTATGTTGGGAAACTCACCAATGGCAATACATTTGATAGCAATACAAACACTCCTCTTTCCCTGGATTATCTTATAGCCGGGTGGAGGGAAGGCTTGCCACTTATATCTGCCGGAGGCAAGATAACGCTATACCTTCCGCCAAGCCTTGGATATGGCTCATCCGACTACGGAGATATTCCCGGTAATTCTATTCTCATTTTTGTTATTGATCTTAAAAATGTGAATTAAATTCTGCATTACACCGTTCGCAAATAACGTTGCACCTATATACCTGTAGAATCTTCTTTACAGTAGCAATTCCTCTTAAAGGTTTTCACTTTTTTCCAGTCAACTTAATGGACAGGACACTTGCAACTGTCAATAGTTTTTTTGAATAACGATTGCAGGAACTGCTTGCGATTTTGAGCACAATAATTTGTAAAACTTTATGATGATGCATTAGCCAGCAGGAAGATAAAGTAAATAACTTTATTTAACCTCATCCAAAAATGCAGCTTATGAAAAGATCAATTTTCCAAATTGCAATCATTGGTTTGTCGATAATTATTTCAGCAGGCTGCAAGAATAACAATCCTGTTTCGGCCCAATCAGAAACCAAAAAACTTGTTGGAGGCGGTTGTGATGGATGTGAATTAATGTATGCTGGAATGCCAAAAAATATTAATGCCATTGATACAAGCGTAGGCTGGTACGAGAAAGGGCAAAAACTGTTGGTTACAGGAACAGTGTATAAAAAAGATGGTAAGACACCGGCACCTGATGTTATCATTTACTATTGGCATACAGATAACAATGGCTATTATTCTCCTCAAGCGGGGATGAACCAAGTTGCAAAACGTCACGGGCATATTAGAGGCTGGATTAAAACAAATAAGAACGGGCAATATTCACTTTATACTATAAGACCAGCGCCTTACCCAAATGAAAAACTTCCATCACATATTCATACTTCTATAAAAGAGCCGGGTATTGAAAACGAATACTACATTGATGAGTTTGTTTTTGATGATGATACTTTATTAACTGCTGACAAACGAAGTAAGCTTGAAAACCGTGGTGGCAGTGGGATACTAAAAATCATTCTCCAGGGTGGGATGCAAATTGCACATCATGATATAATACTTGGGTTAAACATACCTGATTACCCTGACTAATATCAATCTTATTACCATACCTGAAAGTCAAAAGCCATAAATTTGAATGAATGGAAAGGAAAAAAATTGTAATTATCGGCGGCGGCTTTGCAGGTTTACAGCTTATTCATAATCTTAGCGATAAGCTTTTTGATGTATTGCTTGTTGACAAATTAAACCATCACCAGTTTCAACCCCTTTTCTACCAGGTTGCCACTTCACAGTTAGAGCCTTCAAGCATCTCATTTCCACTCCGGAAAATATTTCAAAAAAGAAAGAATACACAGATAAGGATGGGTGAGGTATTAAATATAAACCCAGGCGTAAATACTATTCATACAACAGTCGGAGATTTCAGTTACGACTATTTAGTAATAGCCACAGGTTGCAAAACGAATTTCTTCGGCAACGGGCATTTAGAGAAATATACATACGCCTTAAAAACAACCTACGATGCCATAAAGATCAGGAACAGTATTTTACAAAACTTCGAAGACATTTTATCTGTTGATGAAGGCGAGAAACAATACTTACTGAATATTGTAATTGTTGGTGGCGGACCTACCGGTGTTGAATTAGCTGGTTCATTTGCAGAGATCAAAAGAAATATTCTTCCAAAGGATTATCCATTGATCGACTTTTCAAATCTCAATATTATTTTACTGGAGGGAAGCCCTCACACACTCAACAGCATGAGTGATATGGCAAAAAAAGCTTCTGAAAATTATTTGAGATCAATGGGTGTTGATGTAAGGACCAAAGTGATCGTAAAAGATTATGATGGTAAAACAGTAACACTTAACAATGGTGAATCAATAAAAAGCGAACATGTGATCTGGACTGCCGGTGTTACAGGTAATATTATTAGTGGTCTGGATGAAAAGATAATTATTGCCAATGGTCGTTTGAAAGTAGACAGGTATAATCTTGTAGAAGGTTATGAAAATATTTATGCTGTGGGCGATATAGCACTTATGGAGACTTCTTCTTATCCTAAAGGCCACCCCCAGCTTGCCAATGTTGCTATTAACCAGGCTAAAAACCTGGCAAGAAATTTAAAAAGATCTTTAAAGAACAAAACTTTGAAAGAATACGAGTACGTGAACCTTGGCTCAATGGCAACCATCGGCAAACACAAAGCTGTTGTTGATCTGCCTTTCTTTAAATTCAAAGGATATTTTGCCTGGTTTATCTGGATGTTCCTGCACCTGATGCTGATATTGAGTATCAGGAATAAACTAATAATTTTTATTAATTGGGCATGGAGTTATTTTACCAAAGACAGTTCTTTAAGGTTGATATTAAAAGAACCCAATAAGAACAACAATTGACAGGATTAATACTTCGAATCGAGAAAGAGTAGAAAAATTACCCTCCAAATTTTGCTTTCCATTCCAGCATACCGCCTGCAAGATTCTTTACATTTTTATAACCCATTGTTTCCAGTATAAGACAGGCCTGCCCACTGCGGTTTCCGCTTCTGCAGTAAAATATTATTTCATCCTCTTTCAGGTCTTCAATTGGCTCCACCTGCATCCCTCGTATAAGCCCGATCTGATGATGAATACCGCCAATGTTAAATTCCTTTCTTTCATCATCTTCTCTTACGTCGACAAGGTTTATGTTTTCGCCTGCATCCAAACGGGATTTCAATTCTTCTACTGTTATCAGTTGCATACTTATAAATAATTAAGGTGATTAATGTTTATGTGAGATGGTTATTACGGGTTATTCGCAAGGGTATCAACAAATGGTTTGGTGCTTAACCAAAGATCAACACTTTGCCCTGAACGTATTTTATTCGTTTGTATAAATCCATCAGGCATTTTTGTTTTCTCTTCCGGGTTTTGCTTATAAATAATTGCCTTTGCTGTATCTCGTACATCATCATCGGCAATAATGCCTGCAATATTCAAACCCATACCCGATAAAAATGATTTGGCATCGGCATATGTCATTCCACGAAGATCAGGCACTTCGAATTCATCATCACCGATACCGCTGCCCAAAACAAAACTAATACTGCTGCCCTGGAATACTTTTGTGTTGGGTGTAATTGTCTGGCCGCGGTACAGTTGCTCAAGCACGGCATCTTTTGCTATATCTGGTTTGCGGGTTGTGTCACCTAGTTTTAAACCTAATTGCTTAAGGTAAAGCTCCGCATTGCGGAAAGATAAACCCACCATACTTGGCACCAGTACAAGTGGTGGCTGGCTGCGGTTAACGGTAAGATATACGCGGCGATGTGCTTTTACCATTTCATCACCAGCCGGAGATTGACGAACGACAGTTAGCGGAGGCATAGAAGGATCCCATAAAGAATCCTGTACTTCTACACTAAATCCTTTGTTTTCTAAAATATCTATGGCCTGATGTGATTGTTTGCCTGTAATTGCCGGCACTTTTTCATAATCGCCATGCCGGGTTATAAAGCCAAGCATCCAAAGTAAAAGAAAGAGCAATCCTGTAAACAGCAGCAAGGCTGCTAAAAGATTTACAAGAAAATGTTGCTTTGTGATGAATTTGAACACAGAAAATATTTATAGTAGAAGCGTAAAAATAGGAAAGTGTGGGAACTGATAAAGAGTCAATGATTAATACTCAAAATAGAAGCCTGCCTAAATGTTAGATAGGTTGTTTAATACAAGTACCCCGTTGCATGAAGCTTTGGAGTACAAGGGAGTGACACCCGTCCGAACGGAGTTCATCCGGGCTGGCAACGATGTTTCATTCATATTTTACAGCTTGTCAACAAAAAATTAACTCTTTCCATTTGTAGCTCTGCTTAAACAGTCATCTATCAGACCTGAATAAAAATCTTTTAAACTCATGCCCATAGCTTTTACCTGTTGTGGCACTATACTGGCTTCGCTTTGGCCCGGTACAGTATTTATTTCCAGCATAAACGGTTCGCCGGCATTTTCATTGTAAATAAAATCGATGCGGACCACACCGCTGCAATCAAAAACATGGTATAGTTTACGTGCAGCATTTCTTATTTTTTCAGCTATATTTTCATCAATTTCAGCGGGTGTTATTTCGCGGCTTTTGCCTTTATATTTAGCTTCAAAATCGAAAAAATAATTTTCGCTGATCACTTCCGTCATAGGAAGTGTTGTTACTTTACCATTAAGCCTCGCTACACCTATAGTAAACTCACGTCCTGCGATAAACTCTTCAATTAGTACCTGGTCATCTTCTTTAAACGCTTTATCTATAGCGGTTGATAGACCTGCTATATCAGGCACTTTACTCATTCCAATAGAACTGCCGCCATTTGCCGGCTTTACAAATAAAGGAAATGTAAGCTGGTTAGCAACGACATCAATATTTATTGTATCTCCTTTATAAAAATGTAACGAACGGGCCACATGAATACCGCTCGTGCCAGCTACAGCAACCGTAAAGCGTTTATTAAAAGTGATAGCTGAGGTTGTGGCATTGCAGCTTGTATATGACAGATCAAGCATATCAAAATAACCCTGCAGCTTTCCATCTTCGCCAGGTGTACCATGGATACCGATCAATACACCATCAAATTTTACCTTGTTACCACCAATTATTGCTGTGAAATCGTTTTTATCTACTGCTATTTCTGAGCTATCTTTCTGCAGCCACCATCCATCAGTACGAATGTCGACGGTATAATAATCGTATTTAAGTGTATCAATATTATTTTGAATAGTGATGGCGCTTTTATAAGATATCTCGGCTTCGCCGCTATAGCCGCCGGTCACAAAAGCGATAAGTGGTTTGCGCATGAACAATTTTACAGCAAAATAACGGACATGAATTTCTCAACCGGCAAAAAAATGCAGGAGGTTGAATACAGGGAATAAATTGGGGTTTTTTTCACAATCTTATTATAGCTGTAGGGTTGGGAGCGTCCATGGGATAAAAACTAAAGGTGAAGGTATTACCCTCACCTTAATCGGCAGAACATATCACCCGCCTGAATTCAGGGTATTACCCCTTCAATGGAGTACAAGGTAGGCAACTGCTGCTATATATGCAATAGTTTTTTTGAAAAAAAACCAAAAAAGATATTAAACGTGGAGGCGTTCTTTTTTTGCCATTAATTCTTCAACAGTTTCCTGGTACATTTCATCTGGTACACAGCAATCTACGGGGCAAACAGCAGCACATTGCGGTTCTTCGTGAAAGCCCTGGCATTCAGTGCATTTGTTGGAAACTATGTAATAAGTATCCACACTGAAAGGAGGATTTTTCTGGTCCGCATCCATTTGAGTTCCATCCAGCAGGGTAAAAGCTCCCTTTACGGAAGTGCCATCACTCAGCGCCCATTCTACACCACCTTCATAAATAGCATTGTTCGGACATTCGGGCTCACAGGCGCCGCAATTGATACATTCATCTGTTATTTTAATAGCCATAATAAAACAAGGAGTGTTTGGTTTGAAAATTACATTTGCCCTCAAAAATATAACTGACAAGTGAAACTGCAATACCGAATCAAACTTTTAAATCAACTTGGTGAATATATCGTTGAAAATTCTGCTCCCTGGCAAGAGGCAAAGCAGAAAGCTTTAGCCGAAAACAGTTGGTTTATCGAGCCTTTTACTACCCTTGCTTCCAATAATATTGGTGAATATTTTTTGAAACCCGGATCACTGGAGGAATGGGTAGCAATATACAAGGTTCCGGACCAACTTCCTTTTCCAAAATTGGTCGGACTTGTCATGGCAGGTAATATTCCATTGGTCGGATTCCATGATTTCTTATGCATATTTATAAGTGGCCACCGGCAAATGATAAAGCCATCTTCAAAGGACAGTGCACTGATAAAGCATTTAGTAAATAAGCTGGTTGAATGGGAGCCGGCGGTAAAGGAAGTGGTTGATTTTGCAGACCGGCTCCAGGGATGCGATGCGTATATAGCAACTGGCAGCAATAATTCGGGCAGGTATTTTGAATATTATTTCCGAAACCATCAAAGCATCATCCGCAAAAACAGGACATCTGTAGCAGTACTTAGTGGTAATGAAACTTTTGATGAACTTGAAAAACTGGCAGATGATATGCTGCTTTATTTTGGGCTAGGCTGCCGGAATGTTTCTAAACTTTACGTGCCAAAAGATTATGATTTTATCCCGTTATTAAAAGCATTGGATAAATACAAATGGATGGAGGATAATTCGAAATTCAAAAACAATTACGATTACAACCTTTCACTGCATATTCTCAATAACAAGTATTACATGACGAATGGAACTGTTTTGTTTATAGAAAACTCATCCAACTTCTCTCCAATAAGCCAGGTACACATTGAGTATTACGAGGGAAAAGAACCTGAAAATCTTATGGAAAAATTCCCTGATGAAATTCAGTGCATTATTTCCCACAAGCATACCCCATTCGGACAGGCCCAATTCCCTTCTCTTACAGATTATGCTGATGGCATAGATACAATGGCTTTTTTAAAACAGTTGGCATTGGATTAAAATAGGGTGTATCTCAAAGTTTTGCATACGGGTGAAGACACCCGCCGTAAGCCCGTTACCGGTCGTGTGGCCCCACCGACCGGGAAATTATGCAAATAGCAAAATTTGAGATGGACTCTTGAAATACCAAAACTATTATCTTCATTTAAACAAACAGGATAACATGAGCATTCATATCAGCGCTAAGCCAGGGGAAATTGCCAAAATAGTATTGATGCCTGGTGATCCGTTAAGGGCTAAGCACATTGCGGAGGGATTTCTTGAAAACATTAAGCTGGTAAGCAGCACCCGCAATATGTTTTATTTTACAGGAACCTACCAGGATGTGCCTGTAACGATCGGCGCCAGTGGAATGGGATGTCCTTCTATAGGCATCTATTCGTATGAATTATATACTGGTTATGATGTTGAATGCATCATAAGAATAGGAACGGCGGGAGCGTATTCAAACAGTTTAAGTTTGTACGATATCATCAACGTTGAAAAAGCATACAGCGAATCAACGTATGCAAAGTATGCCTGTAATATTAATGAGGATCATATCAATCACCAGGGTGCAGCATTTGATATCATAAAAAATACAGCAGCTTCTTCAGGTATGAATATTGTGAATGGCAACATACACTCCAGTGATATATTTTACAGGAAGGATAAAGGAACACCGAAAATTGCTGAAGAAAATAATTGTGGAGCAGTTGAAATGGAAGCGTTCTCTTTATTTGCCAATGCACAACTGCTGAATAAAATGGCGGGCACTCTTCTTACTATTTCGGATATCATCCGTACCCACGAAAGTATATCTGCAGACCACCGCGAACGTTCTTTGGGACCAATGATAAAACTGGCTTTAGAATCAACGGTGGCCATTAATAAGATTTTATAGAGTAACAGAATAATGCTGCAGCACGTCATCAACGCTGCTCTTATCTCCGTTAAAAGGACCGGAGGAAGCAATTTTTAAGGCAGCCATAGCTGCACCAAATTCTCCTGCTTCCTGTATGTCTGCACCTTTTATTTTTTTAAATAAATAACCGGCCATATAGGTATCACCACAACCGGTGGCATCAACAATTGCTGAAGCTTTGAATGCCGGGATTTTATAAAAAATATTTTCTGCATAAACAAGCGATCCTTTGCTGCCAAGTGTAATGACCACTTCTTTTACACCAAGACTGGCTATATATTTTGCTGCTTCGTGTGTATTAGTGGTGCCCGATATAACTTCCATTTCAGATTCATTGGCTTTTAGAATAGTTATATAGGGAAGTGCTTCTTTCATTTCAGGCCAGTTGGTATGGTTTATTTTTTTGTCATTGACAGTCCTCAAATAGCCCTGAACATCAAGTGATACTATACTCTTGGCGGATAGTGTCTTTATCAGCGAAACTGGGATATCATCTGCCAGCAATGGACCTAAGTGAAAAATTTTAGCATTTATTTTCGGCATTGATGCCACTTTGAAAGACGAAGCTTTCTGCAACACATTTTGCTCTCTATGATCCAGGTTTCCACTATAAATATTTTCGAAGTAAACAGTATGATCGCTGGGTAATGAAACCACATTTATGCCGGTTGCGCTTAAATCATTAATAATATATTCTTCTGGTTTACCCACAGCAGTTACCAACATATAATTCAAATCAAAATGCTGTAATGCTTTTGAACAATAATAAGCAGTCCCGCCCGGCATATATTTCAAAGAGTGTGCAGTCACTACTTTATCAAGAGTGATATGACCAATTGTGCAGAGATCGTATATGGGCATGTCTATTTTTCGAATACAACAGACTCAGGGTTGGCTCCAAGTTCTGTCAATATTTTAGTGATGGTTTCGATCATTTTGTCGGGCCCGCAGATGTAAAACGGTTTGCTGAAGTCTTTTATATGCTTTGTGAGAAATTCTTTATTGATAAACCCTTTCTCAAACTCAGGCGATGCTTCATCGGTTACTATAAAATGAGCATTATCGCCAAGCATTTTATGCAGTTCTTCCCGGAGAATAATATCAGCTGCCGTTTTGTTTGAAAAGAAAAGTTGGTTTCCTGCTATTTTGTTTTCGTGGTGCAGTTGCCGCAGGATGGCAATAAAAGGTGTAATGCCTGCCCCGCCTGCTATAAAATAACCTTCACCTTTATAAGCAATGGCGCCCCACACATCTCTTAGGATCAATTCGTCGCCCGGTACCAGGCTATCTAATGCATTCGTTACGCCATCATGGTCACGGTATGATTTAATGGTGAATTCGAGTTCCGGCCATTCGCTGAGACTTGTGAAAGTGAAGGGTCGTTTTTCTTCCTTCCACTTTGGCTGGTTGATAGAGACCTCTGTTGCCTGGCCAGGATTAAAATGATAGCCGTCCGGCTTTTCAACCCTGTACCTTTTTACATCATGTGTCACAGGGTGAATGTATAATATTTTTACGATAGATTCCATAAGGTGAGGATGATCTCAACCTGCTGAATATTACCAAACAAATGTACAGGGAGATATTATTTTACTAGTGCGCAACTCTTGGTGTTACCCCCTTCGATTCTATGAATTTTTGAACTTTTTCATCGTCTGCTGCATCATTTACAATGATGGCACTCGTGCCAATTAGTTTAGCGAAAGCTTTTTCCTGGCTTAATGAAGATATCTTAAAAATGCCTTCCTGGCTTGAGGTTAAAAATTTGACTTTATAGTACAAATAAGTATTGTCTGATTCGTCTTTTTCAAACTCTGTTGCCACAGCAGCAGTAATGATTTTCTTACCTGCCAGTGAATACAATTCAAAAGATTTGGTAAGACCGAAGTTTTGTTTTTTTACTTCCATCTTTAGATAATCCTTGCCATCTACTTTTATCATCCCATCCTTAAATTCAACTTCCTGGGCGTTTGTAGTTAAGAAAAACACCAGCGCCAGGTTTAGGAATATAGCTCTTTTCATATGGTAATTTTTTGGGAAGATAGCATAAAATGATACTGGATCGTGGATTTGAAACTGTAAAGGACCAAACACAGCAAAAGGAATGTCGCAGTTCAGGTATTTTTATTATTTTGTCTGCCTAAAACACCTAATATGAAAAAGATCTTAATGAGTTTATGTTGTTTAATGATTCTATCTTTTCTGTTCTCTTCTGTAACGATAGCTCAATCGGTAAGTACAGAAGATGTTAAGGCCCAAATGGTAAAAGAATGGGAGCGGGCAAAGGTTTATACAGTTGAGTACCTGAATACAATGCCCCCGGATAAATATTCCTTTAAGGCTGTTGACAGTATCAGAAGCTTTGCACAGCAGATGTTGCACCTGGCAAGCGGAAATATTTTTCTTATGTCATTTGCCTCTGCCGACAAAACTCCCGCTTTTTACGGCTTTGATATAGAACATAGCCCAACTGCACAGAACAAAGATTCTGTTATGTATTATGTAACCTCAAGCTATGACTACTGCATCAATGCTGTTAAGAATTCTGATATCAGCAAATGGGGAGAAAAAACGAAAGTGTTCGGCAGGTTTGAAGAGACAAAACTGGCAATGATGATGAAAACTTTTGAGCACCAAAGCCATCACAGGGGACAAACTACCATTTATATCCGGTTGCAGGGTATAAAACCGCCGCAAGAAAAATTATTCTAAGAAATTTCAAAGGCCCTGTTTTAAAGCAGGGCTTTTGAAAAAGTTATAGAGCAGGGAAACGGCTTGTTGCCTTTCGCTGATGACATCATGAAAATATTCTTGATTATAGAAGTTATTGATACACTTACATGCCGACGATCATTGATAATGATTATTAGGACATTGATTGACGATATCAAATTCTCCAATTCAATAAAAAAATTATGACCGATAAAGTAAACCTGCGAAATGAATTCCCTAACGCTGTTGAATTGAATAGTATCAACAAAGGTTTAAAAGAATGGGATTATTCCGAAATATGTGGCGAAGGCATTTTTCAAAAATATACAGGTCATTACGGTCACGTAAAATTAAAGATATCAAAAACCGAAGATATTTATGGTACGCATCAACTTACTACACTTGTGCCGGAAGATCAATTACCATCGCCTTATAAGAATGAAGTCATTAAGGTTTTAAATTTCTTTATTTCTTATCTGCAGGGAATAAAAGGAGAACGTGCGGGCCTGAAATTTGAAATTGTTGATGGAAGCTTTCATGCTGTAGACTCAATGCACAAAGACTTCCAGGTAGCGACATTTTTTGCACTTGTTAATTGCTTTGACAAATCCTTAAAACAGGTTTCTGAAAATGAAAGAAAATTGATTGAAACGGCTAAAGACAATATGAAAAATAGTTACAGATGATACTCCTCTTTAAATTAGAATAAAACAATGCAGTAATGAACTTAGATTTTTCCCCTGTTATTGATAAAAAGTCTTTTGGCGAAAGGATTCTTGCGATCCAAAGTAATGAAGGCAATTCTTTTGCAAGAATGATAGGGCTGGAAATCAATGGGCATGAATCTTCACACTTATTTGAAGTATTTATGAATGCCTGTGAAAGACATCATATCACGCTTAAGAGTTCAGAAAAAGAACACCAGGATAAAAAACTATATGAGGTCTCCATTCTCGTAAACAACCTGAATCATTCGTCTATTCTTTATCAATCACCTGGAAAAGATATTACCCGGGAACTGGCAGACGAACTATACTCAGTATTAGGACAACAACTCAAAAATGAATTATTCATTGAAGAAATAAAAGCTACTGCCAGCAAAAGTATTTAAGCAAAGGCAGTCCCTTTTTGAAAAAGTTAATAGTATTGTCCTTATAAAAGTATATAAAGTGAATAAAGCAATAATAGCCCTCTTTTTGCTATTTGGTACTCTTAAAAGCTCCTCTCAAAGTATTGATATCCCTGATAGCAATTTCAAAAGAGTGCTTTTGACTTATCAGCCTTTAATCGATCTAAACAATGACAAAGAAATTCAAAAGGAAGAAGCTGAAAAAATTACTGACCTGGATGTTTCAGGTAAAAAAATCACAAGCCTCTATGGCCTGGAAAATTTCGTGAATCTTAAAACACTTGATTGTTCAAAAAATAAAATAACAGAACTTAAAATAGCAAACTTACCCAAGTTAAGGTATTTAAGATGCCCTGATAACCAGCTTTCCCTTCTTACCATTAGCAATTCCAACTTGCGTACTTTGGATTGCTCTGAAAACAAATTAAAATCGCTTATCGTTCCAGCCAGCGTAGTAAGATTAGAATGCCAGGAAAATGAAATTGAAACCCTCTTTTTTCCTGAGCTTAGCAATGTTGAGACAATTCATTGTGAGCACAATAAGATCACTTCACTGCCTGTTGAGCATCTTGCTTTTTTGACATCACTGGATTGCTCATATAATAAGATCAGTTCGTTCTACTTTATAGGTGGCGCTTTGCAGGATCTTGATTGCGGATTCAATCAATTGGCTGAACTCGATGTAAACCATCTATCAGACTTAAGAAGTGTAGCTTGTGCCGGTAACAGTATCCAAACCCTGGTGATAGGAAATTTAAGGAAACTGGAAAGAATTACCTGTAATTCCAACAAAATAAAAAGACTAAGTCTTTTTAATCTTCCACGTTTGAGCATGATAGAAGCATCCGGTAATAATATCAACTCTCTTATTTTAAAATCTGAATTGCCAGGCATAATTTCCATTAATGTGCATGGCAACAATGAACTGCGATTTATATGTGCAGAAGAAGGTGATAAAATTTCTTTCACCACCAGCTTTAAACTTCCTGTAACCAAAGACTGCCAGTCAAATCTACCGCAAGATCTTAAAGAAGTATCAGTGGGTGAATTAAACGGGACAGATAAATGCGCAGTAGATCAGTTCCTCAGGATTGCGCATGCATTTAAGTATTTACCAGACAGTATAAAAAACGTCAGTAAAGTAGATCTTAGAAAAAATAAGAACTATTATGCTATTGGTCTTGATCTTTCTAAAGGGCTATCCCCGGAAATTAAAAACAGCCGGACCTCTTACATCTTCTTTAAAATAAAAAAGAAAGAAAATACCCCGGGGATTGACTGTAAGGATGATAATTGGAAATTATTAAGACGAGAATATGTTTCAAAGAAGAGCGAGGTAAATGTCATTGACATTTTTGATTTTGCAGAGATCAATTTTGATGATACAAAATACTTTCCGGAAACCAAGGAACTGGCACTGGTTAAGAAGGCAGGAAAATGGGGAATGATCAATATTGTTGGAGAAAAAATTATTGATACCAAATACGACACCATTACACTCACATCTTCCGATCTGCATGTAAAGCAAAATGGAAAATGGGGAATTATGGATGAAAAGGGAAACATGCTGGTACCGGTAAAGTATGATAAAATAGCCGATGGTTTTCCAAGGGTAAAGGACACACGTTTTTTAGCGGTAGGTATAGGCGGGAAGTATGGGTTTCTTAACAGGGAATATAAAGAAGTCGTACCTGTTATTTACGATGATGTAAATATTATTTCATTCAGGTATCCCATTGGTGAACGGAATGGCAAAACTGTTTTACTGGATGAAATAACCGGTGAAGAGAAGACTCCTTTAAAATATGACTTTATAGAATATTTTTTTGATTGGCTGAAAGTGGGTATTAAAGAAACCCGTACCCTGGGATTGATTAATGGAGATGGTAAAGAAGTAGTTAAACCCATTTATGAAAAGTTATTTATGGGTAATCAGAATGTTTTGGTTTATAAAAGAGCAGCTAAATATGGGTTGCTGGATCACCAGGGTAATGAAATAACAAAGCCGGTATTCGATGATATTGATGGCGACTTTAAAAATGGAAAATCAAAGGCAACATTCCAGGGGAAAGATGTATTTATAAATGATAAAGGAGAAATTGAAAAATGATCAGTAGTTATTTTAATCCCAGGTAGTAAGCGCATACTTTATTCATAAGACATATCTCACATTTCGGCTGAGGCCTGCAAATTTCCCTTCCTAAAAAAGACATAGCCATACCCGCATCCCAATCTTTTTGTGGCAGTACTTCCATAAGCTGTTTTTCAATTTTATTGGCGTCGGCACCAGTTGCTATGCCAAGCCTTGGCGCAACGCGTACTACATGCAGGTCAACAATTATACCTTCGGCGGGTTTACCCGCTTCCCTCAAAATAACATTAGCCGATTTTCTGCCTACGCCTTTTAATGCAGTGAGACCTTCCAGTGTCAATGGAATGTTTTTATCTGCTTTTATTGTTTGCCCCATCTCCATCAGCCATTTTATTTTATTGGCTGAATTGCGCACTTCACCTACCAATGGAAATAATGTTTCGGGTGTGGCCATTGATAAGGCTTTCATGTCGGGATATGCTTCAAATAACTTTGGTGCCAATTGATTGATATGCCTATCAGAATCCTGTGCCGATAAAACTACCATTACAATGAGTTGATATACGCTCTTGTAATCCAGGGGATGTCTTGTTCCCTTGTATTTTTTCAGCAGTGGCTGGATGGCCTCTGGCCAGTTGATTTTTGGAGGCATGGTCTTTTTTTATGACATGAATTTAAGCGTAAATAATCAATCGGCACTTTCATTGTGCTACCTTATTTCAAACAGAACCCCGCTTATTTCTTTATTGGGAGAGGTAAAATAAAAAACGCTTGCAGGTTCTATATAGAAAAATTTGCCGGGCTTCAATTCTTTTTTCTCACCTGTTTTTATGTCGTGGTAAACGAGTCCTTCACCAGAAACAGGCTCAACAATCATTGGGCCGCGGTCATGGACAGGGTGACTCAATGTTTCGGCTGTTATTTGATAAGCATAAGCCTTGTCATTTTCAAGTAAAACAGTAAAGGGCAAAGGGCTGCTTGTTATGGCACTATTATATGCCGAAAGAATTTCTACATCATTTACATGAAATGGCACTGTATCGACATTGGTAACACGATGAATTCTTGGCTCTGGAGTAAAAGATTCATAATATACCGACCCGGCTTTTCTCTGATCCGTTACCCACTCTTTCCCCATTAATTGTGAGCTCATGGCAGCCGCCGAAAGTCTTGCAAAAAGAGAAGGCGTAGAATGAATATGAAATTGTGTAGTGTCACCAGGTTGTATCCATACATCAAGCAGGCGGATGTATTTGTTTTCAAGAACTTTATGATGCATCGGTTCTTCGCTTACCTGTACCTGGGCGACTAATTCAGATGAATAAAATAGAAATAATCCAAGGCATGCGAAAATGCTGAACTTAATTTTCGGTGTCATATAACAATTGCTCTTTTTTAAGACATTCAAAATTATACATCTTTTTCGCGTCGAACAACACACTATTATGATGCGGATTCAATTTACATAGCCAGGAGTACCGCCACATAATGGCTGATAGCTCCTGTAAGTACAAACATATGCCAAAGGGCATGCGTATAATAGAACTTGTCCCATACATAGAAGAACACGCCTATAGAAAATAAACCTGCACCTATCCAAATAAAGATCAATACCGGAACAGGTAAATAATCGAAGAACCTGCGGCCGCCCACCACCATGATCCATCCCATGAGTAAATAAATGATAGTAGAAACGATCTCAAATCTGCCGGTGAAACGAAGCTTAAAAAAAATGCCGACAACAGTAAGTCCCCATAGCACTGACAAAATCGTAATGCCAAAATCATTATTCATATACACAAGCAGGAAAGGTGTATAGGTCCCGGATATTAAAAAATAAATGCTGATATGATCTAATACTTTAAAGATCCCTTTTACCCATGGCTCCTGCGCAAGATGGTAGACTGTTGAACTGGTGAACAGCAGTAAAAAGCAGAAACCATAAATACCAGATCCTACAATACCAGGAATATTATTGTGGGCAGTGGCAAGGCCAGTTAAAACAGGGAGACCACTAATACCCAAAAGCGCACCGATTGCTGAAGTGAGACCGTTGACCACTTCCTGCCTGCGGTTATATGCATCGGTGCGGGTATATGGCAGCATGGTAAAGCGATTTTTTTGCTCTGTTGCAATTTAAAATTAATTCTTGTCTTTTTAAATTAAAGCACATCGTTTTATCACTGCATTAAATTCCATACAAAAGGTTTAGTGAGATCATCTTCGCTAATCCTTTGTCCAATTTCAATGCAATAGAAGCAAGTCTCAATGTATACCAATGATCATTTTCATTTTTAAAAATGAAAAGATTATTAATTCGCCTCTGTATATTTTTTAAAATTATCCATGATAGCCTGCCAGCCACCGCGTTGCATTTCAATGGGATTGGTATCTTCAGCCTCAAAGGTTTCTACTACTTTGGTGGTATCTCCATTAGCTGAAAAAGTAATTTTTACTTTTCTGCCGTCGCCAATTGTATATTCTATATGCTCATTAGTTGTAACGGCATCGTACACGCCACCAAAATCAAAACCAAAGCTTCCATCTTTTGCTTCCATGCGTGATGAAAAATTACCACCAACACGAAGATCATTTTCAGCCCGGGGTGTATGCCAATCGTCAGAAGCTGCACACCATTGGGTAATGTGTTCTGGTTTTGTCCAATAATCCCAAACTTTTGCTACAGGTGCATTAATAGTGCTTTCTACAGTTATAACTGTTCTGTTTTGCGTTTCCATTTTGTTTTGTTTTATTGTTATGATGTTTTGTTTACACTGCAAACATCTTACAAGTATATGAAACAAATACTGTGCAAAAACGGCAATTAAGAGGGCTGTTTGCGGCAAAGTATTAGCAGCCATATAAAACTATAAAGCCTCCAGGAGGAGGCCTTATAGTACGGGTGATCTTATCTCTATTATTAGTACCTGTTGAAATGTCTGTCATCAAACCTGTTGTGCGGATCATTGAATTTTGCATACACGATCCTTATCTGGCTATAACGCTTTTCGTCCAATGCACGGATCATTTTTTGTTTTTTAAAGTAGTTCATGAATAGCCTGTTTTGAACAGCCTGTATCTTCCTGTCGTACTCCCGGTTGATCTGTGCGATCTGCATATCTCTTTCGCGGACGCTGAAGTAATATCCATTGTTTCCGTGATTGTTATGCCTGTTGCCGTTTGATTTGTAGGCAAAGTCATTGTCTTTTCCAAGATCGTTGTCATGCGGGTTATACTGTGCAAAGGCGGAAGCAGTGAGAGTAACAAATGCAAATAGTGTAAACATCTTTTTCATAATCCTGAATTTTTAAAAGTGATTGAATGCATTTAGGATTGTATTAATTGATAGAAGTTCACAAAGAGATTGTTAAGAGTAATTTTTGAACCCGCAACAAATTTTTAGGCAGTTTCGCACCTTAGCCGGCATGGATAATATGGCAGTTGGAAATATGTTTATAAGTCAGGATGCCGATAGAACTATTTTCTTTTTACGCCGAAGGCGTAACCTATTTGTAGTAGTGCCATCAGAAGTGCGGCAATTAAAATTGCTCCGGAGGAGCAACCTGTGAAAATGCAGATTATTAAATTAGAGGTTGCTTCTCCGGAGCAAAGGAGTATACCGTATTGTTACCTTCTACAAATAGATTGCCCCGCAGGGGCATGTAAATAAAAAACCCTCCATGATAGAGGGTGAAACGAATGCTATTCTGGGATTGTTGAAATGAGTTAATCTTTTTTCTGCTGTGCTTCGTTATAGCTTACCATCCAGTTAACACCAAACTTATCTGTGAACATTCCAAAGTAATCGCCCCAAAAAGTTTTGTTCATTGGCATCGTTACATTGCCACCAGAAGAAAGGCCATTGAAATATTTGTCAGCGTTCTCTGTACTGTCGGTATTAATGGAAATTGAAAAATTATTTCCCTGTGAAAAATGAGGAGCCCATTCGCCACCTGTATCGCTGCCCATCAACATCGTTTCTTTACTGATGGGTAATGAAACGTGCATGACCTTTTCTTCATCGCCGGGTGCGCATTTGCTGCCGTCGTCACCGGCAGGCATGTCTTTGTATCTGCCCAAATAAGGGAATTCACCGCCAAATACTGACTGGTAAAATTTGAAGGCTTCTTCGCAGTTGCCATTGAATGTCAGATACACATTTACGGTTGTCATTTTTATTTGATTTAATGTTAGAAAAATGAAATTGGGCACTAAAATTATGCCATCAATATTAATTGAATGTTGGCTTTTTGTGAAGTATTTGTATCAATTGGTAAAGGCAACCCAGTTAACATGAGGCAGCGATGCCCAGCCTAAGTTAGTATCCACCCTTATAATATTTACCACACATTGAGTAGTGGAAATATTTCTTACAGATACGACCCATGTGTCATTTGCATTCGTTTGCAGAGGATCGTCGTTTACAATGGTGCAAACAATTTTTGGAACAGAATTAAACGCCACCGGGAATGGAATGGTGACTGTTGTAAAAGCTGCTCCTGAACTTCCAACAGCGACGGAACCTGACTGCACTTTTGTGAAAACTGATCCATTGCTTACCTGTAATGAGAGTGTTTGAGTATTGCCAAATACCTGCAGCTTATTAGAGCCGGGATTATTAATACCAATACCGGTATTGCCATTTTTTAAAACTACAATAGCATTACTTCTTGCTGCATCAGAGATACCGTTGCCTACTATCATCAATGGATCTGTATCTACCCATGTATTGGTACTCGATGAAGCAATAGGATCGTTGAATCTGCCCATTGCGACTGAGCTATATGCTCTTGCTGTTGTGCTTAAGCCCATAGCAGTTGCAATAGCACCACTTGCCAATGTTGAATTACCAATTGCTGTAGCAGAACTGCCGGAAGCAACTGAATAATATCCAAGGGCTACAGAATTAGCACCCGAAGCCTGCACCTGCTCGCCTATAGCAAGAGATTTAGGGCCTGAAGCATTTGCGAAATATCCTGCACTCATGGAGTATATGCCTGCTGCAGTGGTGTACCAGCCCAATGCGGCAGAGGCTTCACCGATCGCTTGTGGCGAATATCCTGCTGCAAATGATGATAATCCAATATTGCTGTTTTGCGAAGCGGTTGCATCGGCAAAGCCAGCACGAAAAGCTGCCTTGGCAGGGTAGAACATAAGCCTGCTGCCTGCGGCGAGATCGGGAACAGTACCGGTGTTATTATATATGCCACTTATTAATACGCCATCAGTTATACTGTTGCCAACATCTACATGCAGCCTTGCAGTAGCTTGTGGTGCATTAGTGCCAATACCCACTCTTGTGTTGGCCGATGCACCATTGACGCCGTTAATGCTGCCCAATACCATACTGTTGCTGCTTGATACCAGAGCATAAGCGCCTATTGCTGTTGCATTAGTAAGATCAACCGAACCCAAACCGGTAAAAAAACCTAACCCTGTATTGCGGATGCCAATCGTATTATTATAAAGTGAGCTATATCCAACGCTAGTATTCTGGTTTCCATCTGTATTATCACCTAATGCACCAACACCAATGGCTGTATTGAAAGCGCCTGTGGTATTTGATGGTAAAGCGCCACCACCAAAACCAGCATTATAATTCCCCGTAGTATTATATGCAAGTGTGCCTCCGCCAATGGCTGTATTTACAGCGCCAATAGTATTGTAGTATAAGGCATAAGTACCAAGACCAATATTGTTATAACCGGTTGTGTTATAAGCCAGGGCTCTTGAACCGATTGCAAGATTCCTGTTTGACTGAGTAGCACCAGAAGCTCCAATACCATTATAATACAAAGCTGAATCACCAATGGCAAGATTATCCACCCGCTCTGTATTGGAATACATAGCACGAACACCGATCGCAATATTGCTTGAACCTGTTGTGTTGTTTGTCAGAGCACTGCTGCCAATTGCAACATTATGCCCTGTACCACCGGATAAAGCATATAGCGCCGAATCACCAATTGCTACAATACCAGAGCCTGCATTGTTATGCAATGCCTGTGCACCCAATGAAATATTCCTACTGTTATAATCAAGACTTCCCCAGGGCGTATTATTCAATCTAAAATTCAAAGGCTTACTATCTGTAGTGCCTAGAAAATCGGATGCTGCTTTCCAGCACAGTGGGATCCGAAGCTTGGAATTCACGTGACTTGAAGTCGCGGC
>JADMIO012752902.1_pt1 | contig 26404 bp, 34 predicted proteins | sample 8958161 | NCBI WGS metagenome assembly JADMIO01 (sample SAMN16585339, study PRJNA669376) | soil metagenome | isolation source: Crop rotation soil | place: USA: Cullars Rotation, Alabama | collected 2011 | reverse complement strand
CGCCGCCAACGCCGCCGCCAACGCCGCCAACGCCGCCGCCGCCAACGCCGCCAACGCCGCCGCCTACGCCGCCGCCAACGCCGCCAACGCCGCCAAGCGTGACGAGATTCTAAACATCGCTGCGGAGATTTGCGTTCAGGCTTGCGTTCAATTCAAGACGCCGGGAAGCAAATGGCTTGACCTCGCGCCGAAACAGAAAGCCGCTTAAAGCCGAACAAGTAAATGATTTTCTGTTACGCGCGTAACGAGTTGAAAAACGTAAATATGAATCCCGAGGTAAAAAGATGATCGTTAGAACATTCCCGCGATCGCGGGGCTGGTGGGTAGCCAGTAAGACACAAAACCACAGCGAAGCCTGATTTCTAGGCGTCGTGAGTCGCTACCTTTGCGGTTTTGTGAAGGTGACTACCCATTGCGCCACGACCCTAGAAATGAGGCTTTTCCCTTGCGATGAGGCAACAGGTAACCGATGAAGGCGACCCCAGGCTGTACTGGACGCAAATCCCGAACATTCTTTGCGAGATCGGATTGACCCCTTTGGAACTTGCTCTCTATGTCCACTTGAAACGAGCCGCCGGCGCACACCCGCAGGGCAAGTGCTTCAAATCTACCGCCACCTTAGCGCGTGAAACCGGCATGGGTGCGGGGACGGTCAGTCGCACCAAAACGGCCTTGGAGGCGAGGCGATCCGCGCTCGGAAATCGGCCCCTGATCCGCACGCAAGAAGTCCCAAATCCGAGAGGCGGAAAGCCCTTCCAAGAAATCACAATCACGGACATCTGGAAGGTCAACACCGACCGTTTTACAAGTTCCACGGTGGAAATTGAGGGGCCGGAATTGTCAATTCCAGAGACATCAAAACCGCCTTCCAGTGTGGAAGTTGAGAGCCAAAACCAAGTTCCAGTGGAAGTTGGATCAAGTTCCAAACCAATTTCCCCTGTGGAAATAAAGAAGAACGTAGAAGAAGAACTAAGAGAAGAAGTAGGCGAAGCCAAGCCTTCGCACACAGGAATCGCGCTTCTCCGCGCAGTCCAAGGCGTCTACCCGCCAAAGGAATCAAACGCTCGCTACCTCGAAATTCTTGGCGCGACTCCAAACGAAAAACTGTTGCGCGAGTGTCGCGCTGAGTGGCTCGATCGTGGCTACAACAAAATGTCGTGGAAGTGGTTTACGGACTGGTTTGCACAAGGCGGCGTTCCTGAGCGCAACGGGCAACCAAAGGCGCAGTTCAATAAGAGCGGCGAAGAAATTGTTGAGGACTGCGGCGACCACTACTACGTGAGGGCGTGCAACGGCGACGGTGTGTCGCGGCGTTATCGAACGCCAGAAGCATTCGCTCGCTTCACAGGTCGCACGTTGGCCGAAGTGTCGGGGGGCGGTGGAACGTGGAGCTAACCGTAGAACAATCTCAAGAGCGCGAGAGTCGTACAGTCTTGATCGGCGCGTTGGGCGTGGCCATGAAAGGTAACGCTTGCCGGTGTCCCTTCCACGATGACAAGCATCCATCGGCGGGAATCTATCGCGACTCTGACGGAGTGTACAGGTTCAAGTGTCACGTATGCGATTGGTCGGGTGACGTGTTCGATTGTCGCGCTCGGATGGAAGGACGGTCCCTTGCTGACGTATTGAGAGACGGACGGCCAGAGCCCCAAAAGACGACCATCTATCCATCGCTTGAAGCAATCATTGAAACCTATCCAAACGTCCAAAAGGTCTACAAGTACACGAACCCCGAAACGAAACTGATTGATCTCGCGGTTGTTCGCTATCAATCGAACGGCCATAAAGCGTTCGCTCAATGCAGCCGCAAAGATCAGGGATGGGTTAAGGCCAAACCGGAAGGCAAGCTTCCACTCTACAACCGTGCCCGGATCAGCAAAGAGCAATCTGTGATCGTCGTTGAAGGCGAGAAGGCCGTTCACGCGCTACACGACATTGGTATTCAAGCCACAACGTCGCCGATGGGCGCAGGAAAAGCCTCTTTCGCTGACTGGTCACCACTCAAAGGCAAAGTGGTTTACCTCTGGCCGGACAATGATTCAAAAGGCATCGAGCACATGGAAGCCGTGAGAAGAATTCTCGAGGCCGACTGTCGCTTGTTTTGGATCGAACCGTCGAACCTCGGTATTCCGCTCAAAGGTGATGTGGTTGAATTTTTGGCGAACAACGAAGGGATGCCAGAAGATCAACGCTCGGCAATCGGATTGATTCTCGATGAAGCAACTCCGTTGGGTGCGGCTCAGGAATTAGGCCGACGCTTTGAATCAATCATCGCCGGTAAGTGGGTGAACATCGAGTGGCCGTGGCCTCATATGAGCACGGAATCACAATCACTTTTGCCGGATACGGTGACAGCGATCTGCGGCGATCCTGGTTGCGGCAAATCCTTCCTGCTATTGGAGGCGTTTTGGAAGTGGCATCTATCGGGACGCAAGGTTGCGATCTTTGAGTTGGAAGACGATAAGGTTTACCACCTGCAAAGAGTCCTTGCGCAGCTAGAATCCAACGCGGGACTAACCGACGCGGAATGGATCAGACGCAACGCTGACCGGACAACCGCATCGCACATAAATCAAAGCGACATCGTTGAATCGCTTGGTCGAGTGATGTGGGATGCGCCTGATCGTCAGGTCACACTCACAGAACTAGCGGACTGGTTTGAAGCGCGTTGCGAAGAAGGATTTGAGATTTGCGTTATCGATCCTGTTACAGCCGCAGCGTCAAACGAGAAGCCGTGGATTGAAGATCAAAACTTCATTTTTAGAGTGAAGACTACCGCGAAGAGGTTTCACTCGCGGTTGGTTTACGCAATCCATCCTCGCATTTCTCAAGGGAAAGTTGGGGCAAGTCTTTCACGCTTGGCCGGTGGCGCAGCTTATCCAAGGTTCTCACATTCTGTTTTCTGGCTCACGAAACATGACAAGGAAAAGAGCGCGACCGTGTGGTCGAAAGATCATGGTTCACGTCCGGTGACATTTGATCGTTCGCTACGAATTGCCAAAGCGCGGAACGGTCGCGGCGCCGGCGAAGAATTAGCTTTCCATTTGAACAAGGGAACGCTTTGTTTTGAGGAATACGGAGCCATTGTTTCCGAGACGATTGAGGTTGCACATGAGAGACATTGATTGGTTTGAGTACGAACGCCGGAAGGCAAAGATTCAAAACATCGGCCTAACGTCATCGCAGTATGAGGTCGAAATCGCGCGCATCGTCAAAGCGTTAGAAGCGGACGCGGATCGCGCAGAGATTCACGAAGCCAAAACAACGAACGCGGCGTGTCCGACCTGCCGAGCTAAGGGCACGTTGGAGCCGATAACCGGCTATTTCGATCCTCGGTTGGTAGGTGTCAGCAAAGCTGATCCACGGAAGTACGAAGAAGGCTGGCGATGCGTCGAGTGCCAAGGCAACTTCGGCGACGCGGATGTTCAGAAGATCGCAGCATGAACGCTCAATCATCAATCTTCGACGTGATCGAACAAATGAAAGCGGAGGCTCACGCTTCACGGTTGAATATAGCGCGGCCAAGTCCTCCGGTATTCGATGGAGCTACGTTCGATCCTGAGAAAGATGAAGCAAGGCTCACAGGCCAATTATTGCGTGTCTATGAATGTTTGAAAGATGGTCAATGGTGGACGTTGCAAAGATTGAAAGTAACAGCAGGCGGAAGTGAAGCGGGATGCTCTGCGAGAATCAGGGACTTGCGTAAGCCAAGGTGGGGCGCACACAGGATTGAACGCCGCAGAGTTAACGAATCGGGCCTTTGGGAGTACCGATTGAAATGAGCGCACACGTCAGACAACCAGAATATGAGGACGACTACGACGATTGTGGCTGTGGCGATCCTGATTGCTCCGAGTGCGGCCGCGACTGTTGGGAATGTAGCGGGGATGGCTATGTCAGCGGTGAGGATATGAACGATCCGCTTTGGTACGACGAAGATGAGTTGTACAGGTGTCCGAACTGCGGCGGATCGGGAGACGCGAAAGACTGTACGTATTGGTAAACGGTGTGCGAGCGGAAAAAGCGAGCCGGATAACCAGATAGAAAACGCACGCCGCAATTAACCCTATGGTTTCAGAAAGAGAAAAAGATTTGGATTTGATTGAAGCCGCGGGCGATCAACGTACTCGGTTTTAGCAAGGACGACCGCGCGCTTTCCGCTCGCAAAGAAAGAATGAAGCCATTTTACGAACAAGATGGGATAGTGATTTATCACGGCGATTGTCGTGAGGTTCTACCGTCCCTTGCCCCTGCGAGCCTTTTGCTTACCGACCCACCCTACGGCATAGGGCAGGCTAACGGGATGGGCGGCGGAGGCTATGACGGTTTCGGCAAGCGCATCAAGCGAACACCAAGGCTGTATGCGGGTGAATGGGACAAGTGCCCACCTGATGCCGCTACGTTCTCTCTGATGATTTCTCGAGCGTCCGTCTCGATTATCTGGGGCGGTAACTGCTTCGCGGATCGCCTGCCCCTTAGCACCAAATGGCTTGTGTGGGACAAGCAGCAGACCATGCCCACGTATTCTGATTGTGAACTTGCGTGGACGTCGCTGGGCGGCGCGTCCGTCAAGATTTTTCGCTACTGCGGATCGGGGTTGCTGGCCGTGGAGACCGAGCGGTTTCACCCAACGCAGAAACCCGTCGCGCTAATGAAATGGTGTCTTGGTTTCGCGCCGAATGCTGTCACGGTTCTCGATCCGTTCATGGGCAGCGGCACAACCTTGAGAGCTGCGAAAGACTTAGGCCGCAAGGCAATCGGAATCGAGATTGAAGAAAAGTATTGTGAGATTGCCGCAAAGCGTATGAGTCAATCAGTGCTCGATTTTACCGAGCCAGTCCGCGAGCCTGAAAGAGAGGCACTGTTCCAATGAAGTGTGAAAACAGAAGACACTACTTCCCAAACAATCAGATGGTATGTGTTTGTGGAAAGTACGACCGTAGAAAAAAGATGATGCGCTAGGTGTACAGCATTTAACCTGAACTGAAAGTGTTTTGAAGTAGCGAAAAGATTATTTCACGCAGCATGAGTACCAAGGTTTCACAAATAGCAGATCACCGTGAGAGCGCGATCCTATCTGCGTTGGAAAAGGAAGCTCTTGAAATTTCCGCCGAACGGGATAAGACTGAGCGGGAGATCATCGAACTTCTCAGGGAAGGGAAGGATCGCGAAGCTCTCCGGCGACTGCGTATCTTCTGGAACATTGAGCCGCGATTGAAAGCAGTGAAATGAAAAGAGTTCTGGAATTGGTAAGAGTTTCAACCATCGGCCAAGCCTCTGCCGATCACGCTTCCATTGAGTCACAGAAGACGTTGAATCGACGCACCGCGGCGCAATACGGGCTGACGATAGTGAAGACGATTGAACTCGCTGGCGTATCTGGCACGGCCGTTTTGTTAGCGCCTGAATTTCAGGAAATGATTCGTCTGATGGCTGACCCTGAGATTCATGGAGTTGTAGCCCGTGAGTTTTCGCGATTGATGCGGCCTGAGAATTACGCTGACTATGGACTGCTTCAAGTCTTCGTAGATACCAAGACTGTTCTTTACCTTCCCGCAGGCCCGATAGACTTTGCAAGTAGCCACGGACGGCTATTAGGAACGGTCTCGCTGGCGATTGGAGGTATTGAGCGGTCAGAGATGCTCCAAAAGGCATGGAACGCCAGAGAAGAAAAGAGGCGCAAAGGCGAACTAGCGCAAAGTCGAATCTGTCTACCTTTTGGAGTTGATAACAAGGGAACCGATTGGTGGTACACACCTGAATCTCAGAAGATCAAGGAAGCGTTTCGACTCGTGCTCTCTGGTGAAACGAGTTATTTCGAGATTGGGAAACGGGTGAACATTGAGCCTCATTCGCTCGCGTACATGCTCAAGAATCCGATCTATTGCGGCTGGCGAATAATCGACAAGAAGCGCGACATGACTGCTGCGGGGAAGTATCTCACGCCCGATGGCAGGCAAGGGGATCGACGGAAAATACAGCGGCCGGAAGAAGAAATCATTCGCGTCCAAGTCATCAAAGAACCGCTGATCTCACAAGAGGATTTCGATCTGGTTCAAAGAATTCTGAGCGCGAAGAAATCATTCCATTGGCGCACAGCACCCGGATACGTTCAGCGGTTTGTTTACAACGGATACCTGGATTGTACTTGTCGGTCCCGCGTGTACACACAGAACTGGCGTAAGGACTACTACCTGTGCAAGGCCAGATGCGGCAACCGAGCTATGCGCAGAGAGAAGATCGATCCGTTTCTGGATCGGGTGTTTGCCAAGCATCTTAGTAGTGAGAAGTTTCTGCGTAGCGTGTTTAGGGCGAAGCGCAAACCCCAGTCAAATAGCGAGAACCTAAGACGGCAGATCGAAACACTGACGGGCAAGCGAGAGCGCGTGCTGGATGCTTATTACGACGGAGTGATCAGCCAGTCCGAAAGAGATCAGAAAATCGTAGAGATCGAACGGGAGCGGCAAGTATTTTCAGATATGTTAAGCAGGGAAGAACCCGTGCGCGTAGACGTTGAGACGGTCGCCCGGCAATTCAAAATCTTCCGACAGTTTGATTTGCTGGATCGCGAGCAAAAGCGGCGATTACTGAATCTAATCACACCGCGAATCGTGGTCGCGAATTACGAATTGGAAGGAATACGTTGCAGCCTCCCGGAAAGCCTTAGGGACAGGGCATCCGTAGCCCCTGCAATCTACTTCCCTCTAAATCTCAAAATAGCAGCATGAAAAAAGAGAGGGAAGGAGCCAGCCTGTCCGCTGAACTTCCTTCCCCGAGGGTACGAAACGACATGCTCCGAACATGGGTTCCGGCTGAGAAGCAAAACGTGATGAGAGAAGCGATCAACTCGGCAATTAAGTATCTGCGGGACAGACGGGAAGCGACGCAAGAACACGTCGCCTATTGTCGCTACGTTAACCACGGGCAAGATGAAAACGGCGCGGATATTCTTACGGTTGAAACGTGCGATTCCGATGCTGAGGGCGCTTTTCGAGTCTATCGGTAGGGAGAGATAGATGAACAGAATCAAAGAAATCGAGGTCAGTTGGGAAGAATACAACCAGCGTTTAGCGGATTCGTCGCGCTACATTTCATCAGACGGATCGGGTAACTATTCGTGTTCGCTTTGCGATCACACGTGGCGCGGATACAAGCGGTATCTGTACTGGCCGATTTTCTTTCGTTGGCAGCGTAAGGCGTCTCATAAGTTCTTCAACTGGCACGGCTGGCAGTTGGGTTATGAAGGGCTAGAGCAAAAGGTATTCGGCTGGACGCTGCATATCGGCCCACTCAAGATTTGCTTTGGTTCAACCGCGCGACTTCCGATCAAGACTCACTACACTTACAGATCGCCGGTCTCGCCTCAAATCGTTGCGGAGTTCGACATTTTGAACGCGGAGTATTTGTCTGACGCGGAGCAATAGCGTCCCTGCGCTTCGGGGTATCTGAGAGGAGAGAGATGAGCGAACTAACAAAGGCCAAGCACTACGAAAACTTGGCGGATGAATACGCAGAGCAATCGCACGGTGCCGCAACGGACGAATTGGCCGACGCGCTATCTGCGTTAAGCGAAGCGTGTCGCCTCTATTCTGCTGCGATTAGCGCAGCGTTGGACGCCGCGCCAGCGCGGGACGCGGAGATAGCGACCGCAAACCTGAAAGGTAGTTTGTAGCATGAAACAAACCGATCTTTGCTCTGAATTTGATTATGGATGGAGACCTAGAAAGAAACGAAGATACAAGCCTTTGTTTTATGGATTTGTGGCTTTCTGTTTAGTTGTTTGGGTGGCCAGATGAATGAATTAACAGATCGAGAATTAGATGCTGCGATAGCGCAGAAAGTCATGGGCTGGCAGCGCAAGACGGATTACAACTACTTGGATGACGTTCTCAGGCGAGACCTTTGATTTACACGCCCTGATTGCGACGTGGAAGCCGTCACCGAACTCGACACGGCTATGCAAGTAGTCGAGAAGATGAGGGAGAAAGGCTTTATGTGGAGCGCGCGAACGCCGCGCGGCACTGGATGGCAGATTCAATGTTGGCCCAAAGCATCTTCACGTCGCGGCCGCGGTGAGAGTTTTCGAGGAATGCTACCTCGTGCAATATGTGAAGCAGCTCTAGCAGCAATAGAGAGCCAGAAATAGATGTTACGTCGAGCGAGTAGAAAAGACGCAAATCAATCTCTAATCGTTAAGGCTTTGCGCCGCGTTGGGGTCAAGGTCTACGTCCTGAATGAACCGATGGACTTGTTGACCGGATTCGGTGGTGTGCTACGTGTCGTTGAAATCAAAGACGGAGCGCGCGTCCCAAGTCAACGACGATTGAAGCCCAGTCAGGAAAAGTTCATGTCCGAGTTTGCTGATTGCCCGGTGTTCAAGGTTGAGACGATAGGCGAAGCGTTAGCGGCACACGGGATTGAGATTCAATAAGTGAGGCGAAACGTGAATGGCAGATCAAAACTCAGTCGCGTGGCATGTGGAGGTTAATTCAATGACGTGCATCGTCTTTGCTCCGACGCTCGCAAGAGCCAAGTGGGTTGCGGTGAAGGGCTATCGCGATGCGGGCTATGGTCGCAAGGGTGAATGGCCTCCGATTTCAGCGGGCCGCGCAGAGTGCTATGATCGGAGTCCGCTTCGCAATCAACCTCCGCGTCCGCGGACTGAGGATTACGCGTTGGACACGGGGAGCGATCAATGAGCGACAAGATGCTTGCGGCGATGTCCCGCGCCTTCAACAAGTCGTACTTCCCCGATGCGCCTGAGAACATTGCTAACGAAGATTTCCAAGCGGGTTATCAGGTCGGACTCCTGAACGAAGATAAATCCATCGCTGATTCGGATCACGCAATCACAGCGGAGTGGCGACGGCGCGGATTCAGCGGACAGGAAACGGACGCAGCATTCAAAGACTGGAAGCGCGGATATTGGGCGGGTCGCTATACCGCAATCACGAGTGCGATTGACCATGAAGGGAGTTGATTAAGAAGTGAGCACGAACCATAACCACGTGTGGCGAGCAAGCGGCTATCAGCCTGATGATAATTCAACGCGCCTTTGGTGCGATTGCGGTCGCCTTGCAACTCAAAACGACGAAACAGGACAAATCGCAGAGCGTCCACGGCTTTCTGACAATCAAACCCGTGGCCGTGTTAAGAGCTTACCCAACTCGGGAGATTAAAGGTTTATGAGTGCTAACCCTTCAAGATTATCAGTAGTGCGAACCCCTGCGCCTAACTATGTCCCAACGCCACCTTCTGCCGAAAGGTGGTTCACCCGAGACGACGCGGGAAACTTAGTGTTCACTGGGGAGACTTACGATGACCACCTAAAGGCGTGGAACGCAGCGCAGACGGCGGTTGATGCGGGCCTGTGGGGTCAAGCAATGGTAGCGGCGTCGTTGGATACAAAGCACGGAAAGAATGCGGTCGAGGAATTTGCCAAAGAGGTTCGTCGGAGTCCCGGCTGGATATGGGGGATGGCCAAAGCCTATCGCGTCTTTGAATTCTCTAGTCAACTAGAGACTTTGAGTTTTACTCACCACGTCGAAGCGGCGCGGGCTGACGATCCGCATGAAGCACTGGCTAAAGCCGCGGAGAAGGGGTGGAATTGCAAGGAACTCCAAGGCTACGCGGAAACAGGACTCGAGCCAGAGCGTAAAGAGTCACGCCACAATCAACCCAAAAATGCAGACATGGCGGTTGAGGCGGCGAAGCTTCACGGTGAAGCTGTCCAAAAGGAACTCGCCAGCAAGATGGACGCAGTTAAGGAATGGCCGGATAGTGCCGTTACTCCGCTTCTGGCGGTGGTTTACCGTCGAATCAGCGCACTACTGGAGTGGCAAAAGAATCGCACGGTAGAACGTGATTGCCTTGCCGTTATGGAGGTTTTTAACAACGAGGAAGGCTATGCGCCCCCCAACTGCGCGAGCTTCGCTTACATTCAAGCATGGTTGAGCCGTCGTGGTTGGTTCATGACGAAAAAGGAATTGGAGGATCGAATGGCAACGCTCAAAACTCTGCACATGCTTACAGATAATTCCCGCAAAGGCAGCAAGGGTGCAACACAGAGGGGCGTGGTAACTCCGGTTTACGATCCGTGCTTCGACTACGCGACGAAAATGGAAGAGTTCAGCACAATGAGTCCGACTGATCGACGGATCGCGATCCACTTGGACTGGGTTCAGCGAGCAAGAAAGTACGCCCCTGAATTGTTACCGAAACAGAAAGCGACGTAAAGTCTACAAAGTGTTTATGCTGAAGAATGTTGTAACAGGTAGAGGGCTAGCTTGGTTTGGAGACGGGCTGGCCCTTTTAATGTGCCGGTTTTATTCTGGTAGTCGAGGAATCGAATGAGGAAGACGCGCACTGTAAAGCCGGAGCGTTGCCAAGACGAGGTTGCAGTTCGCCAGCTTTGGCTGGTAATGGTTCTGATTCTTGCTGTTCCGCTTTGGGAACGGCTGCTGAATTTCTACCGCTGGATCGGAAAACAGACAAGGCGACTTATGGGGTAGAGAGAATGAAATTTTACATTACAGGTCTTTATCATACGAACGAGCTCAATGATCGCACGCTACCGCCTATTGAGGTTGAGGCTAATGATCGTTTAGAAGCGCTAGCGCGAACAGGGGCGACAGTTTGGACAGAAGAAGAATGGCAATCTGCACCTCGCATGTACGGAGTCAGTGAAAATGAGATGCAAGTCAAACACGCAGCTCCGGCATCATTCGGCATAGGCGCTCCCGCGCCGTGCGGGAAGGTCGCGTGGTCATGGACATCCATTCCGTCAGAGGTTGCGTGCCTCGCGTGCAGAGAGTTGGCTAGTTGAGGTAGAGAGAATGAGCACACCTTATCCCGAAATGAATGCGCTGATCGACAAGGCGCGGGTCATTCAAGCGGAGCAGGAGCAATGCGAGCGCGGCGGTGGTCACTGGTATCAGGTTGACGGCTTCTCGCAGATTGCTCACCCTGAAGTCTACTGGGGCGATCACCCGAAGGTAAAGTCATTGTCCGAAATTGTGTTCCGTGCATATGTTTGCCGTGAGTGCGGTTGCCGCGTCTCGGTCGAAGAGGGCCGCGAATACATGTGCAACAAGCCTCTTTCCGTGAACGCGCGGAATTGGCGGTGCTGAAGGCGAAGTACGAAACGGTTGAGGTAGAGAGAAATGGCTGAGAAAGTAAATCTCTGTTTTGTGGGATTGTAAACGCGACTTACCTAATCTTTTGTAGTCCGCGAAAGCGAGACAGAGAGGAATTCCAAATGATAATCAACATTGAGACGTGCGACCCTTCGACGGGTTACAACCTATGCGTTTACCCGCGGGAATCGAGGCGTAAGCGTTCATCGTGGATCATGTGGGTATCGCCTGATGGCTCTGCCGATCTTTGGCTGGAGCGAGACGAGACGGGCGCGATTCAGGGTGAGCCTATACACCTCGCGGCAAGCGTGAGTCGTTCAAGGCCAATAACCGACGGCGACCTGCTGGCCCGTTTGACGCCCGAAGACTAAAAACCCTTCCCACTCACGTCGGTCCAAAGGCCATCAGGGAAACTTGGTGGCCTGACGTGTCTTTACCTTCTCCCTCAAGAAATAAAACAGCCAAAAACCTTACACTCTGAGGCGATGCTTAAGATCGTCTTCGGTTGATCTGTATCTAAAAACGTAAGCGAGGGAAACCATGAATCGTCGTAACTTCATCAAGGGTAGCGCGGTAGGCGCGGGGAGCATTCTCGTTCTCGACACTGTGGGCTGTGGAGGCCCAAGCCTCTCAGGTACAGTAACAATCATCACCGGCGCGATCGCGGAACTCAAACCGCTATTCCCTGATAAGACTTCACTTCTCGATAAAATCGCCAAACTCGCCACTGACTTCAATGCAGATTGGACTGCGGGAAAGTTTGATTCAGCGCGAACAATCTTCGACAATCTAGATTCAACGATTAATCAGGTCATTTCTGATTTGGAAGTGAACGCTTCGACGCGGGTGAAATTGATGTTAGCGACTCTCGGGATTGGAATCAGAACGGTTGCAGCGTTGATTTCAGAGACTGGCGCAAAGCAGCCAAAAGCGGCGTCGATGGCAAGAAGTACAGCATCAAAGACAGTGGATCGCGTTGGATCGTTGGCTAATCCGAGCGATGCCGATTGGATTCTGAAAGCGGTTCGCAAATAGAGCCAATGGATGAACCAACTATCACAGAGCAGATGGAAGTTGAAGAGCGTTTCCATAGGGAAATGTTCGACAAGATTCCTGATGCCGTGTTGATAGTTGATCGTCAGGGGGTAATCGAACGTTGCAACAACAAGGCAACGGTTCTTTTGGGATATGAGCGCGCCAGCTTAGTCGGAAAAGACCTAACAGAAACATTAGTGCCCCCGTCAGTTAAGGATCACGCAGCGAACATTAAGCACTATTTTGAAGATCCATACACGAGGCCAATGGGAATTAACCTGAACATCAGCGTGGTCACGAAAGACGGCGAAGTTCCCGTAACAATCCACCTCGCGCCGGTGGTACACGGAATTAAAGGAACGATGGCGATGGCGATTCTCAGGCGCAAACCATGACAGTCGATCCGATCGCCGTAACTATAGGCGTGGTTGTTGGTGGCGCTCTGATTAAGCTGGCGATGACGGTAGCCAGTCAAGGAAAAGACATCGACTGGTTGAAACAGTATTTGCTTAAAGACGCTCTGGGTGATTTTTACAAGAAGAAGAACCCAACACCAGAGCATATTGACGAATTAATCGATAAACTATTACGAAATGTCCCAATGGGCAAAAACGAAGTAGCAGAACTGGCTGAATGGTTAAAGATGATTCGAGATACCAAAGAAGGTAAAGAGCGAGTTAAAGCAGAAGGCGCACTGTATTTACTTGAAGGCGCGTATCTTTGATTAAAAAGAGGCGGTAGGAATGCCCGAAATGGAGTCGAAGAAAAACAAGCTAAACAACAGAAGAAACGCAACCCGACTGGGCTTGTTTCAGACGATAGTGGGCGCATGAATACAGCAACTAATGTACGACCAATCCGCACCGTTGAGCCAGAGCAAAGCACCAACAAAAGCTTGCACGATTTCTTACATCGCTGGTTCGCGCCGCGGCAGGAGACTAAAGTAGTGGCTGAACAGACCTCAAGGGGTGTTTTCCTTCCATATCCACTACTAGGGATGCTCATTACCGTTGCTATTGTTCTTGTCAGCGGACTTGTGGCGCTGGAGGTTCAGGTGAGCAACCTGTCAACGACCTTGCTTCTGCGGGACGCCGATCAGCGAGCGGAAATCTTGTCTCTCAAAGAGAAGGCCGCACAACTTGAAGTCTACATTCACGATGACAGAGAGAAACTGGTAAGGCTTCAAACCAAAAACGATGAAGCAGATAAGCCCAAAAGGAGATAACCCGAAATGTCTAGCACTGAATGCGATTTGAGCTGTCAAACCAAGATAATCATCAACGGCGGCAACGCAGCCAGTCTCATTGAGCAGAGCTGCGAGGCTCTACAACACTTTTTCAACAACGGCGGAACGCTTAAGAGCGGATCAAAGCTAATCGACCGGCTGAATGCAATCGAGGATGCTGCTGTTGATCTCCAAAAGGAAGTCTTGGATCAGGTTGGCTATAAAGGCAGAGTCGGCAAGATGCTCCAATGCTCCAATGACACGCCCCTTTCACTGAAATAGTTTTCACAAGAAGATCGGGAGAGACCACAATGACAATTACTGAATACTTTGCTCCACGGTTTGGGTTTGGCTGGCTAATCGCCCTTGTCGTGTTAATCCTTTGTATTGTCCTAGCCGTAGTAGGAACGAGGATTTCAACTATAGAGCTAGGCTTGATTGGGGCTTTGGCGTTGGCCCGGTTGACTTAACACACAGTGAAATTCTGAAATATAAATCATGCCACGTGGCGGTAAGCGAGAAGGGGCTGGGAAAAAGCCTGGCAGTAAGCACAAAGCAACCCTTGAAAAGATCAGGGTCGCTGAAGCGTTTAATCAGCGTGTAATGAACGCGGCCGACGCCCTGTTTAATGCGCAGCTAACGCTCGCCACAGGCTCGATGAAGGTATTCCGAATTGACGAAGAGATCACTGAAAGCGGCAAGGTAAAGCGCGTCCATGTCCACATAACCGATCCGGATGAAATTAAGGCGTTACTTGATGAGCATGACGGATCGGCAGGGGTCGTAAAGGATAAGTATTACTATTTCTCCGAAGTGTTGCCCGACAATAGAGCCATTGATTCACTGCTTAATCGCGCACTGGGTAAAGCTCCCGAGAAGATTATTGTTGCCTCTGAAGAGGCTGACGCTGCTATTGACGCAGCGATTGAGGCACACGGACTTCCAAGACCTGAAACCTTCCATAGTGAGCCCGTAGTAGGGCGTGAGATGTGATCGAACTTGGCGCGAACCCGAAGACGTGGCCAGAGCCTTACAAATCTCGGTATGCGGAGAGATTAAGGCTACGCTCCCAAAAATCCACTAATCCGCTCACGCGGGCTCTTCAAACCTGTATAGATTCCGTTGCTCTGATTCCTTCTGAGCAATCCAAGCTTCTAGCGGTTCTGCAGCAAGAGACTAATCCCGTAAAACAAGCCTATCTTGAGTACCAGGTCGAGCTAGTCGATTTGCAGTTGTCTCGCGCCTGTGAGCAAGCAACAAAACGCTTAGCATATTTGCGATCTGTGCGAGATTGGGAAACGGAAAAAGACAAGTGCAAAGCCGACATTCATCACTGGTTCAATCAATGGGCATGGACGCTTGATCCTCGTCCTGATTCACCTCTAAGCGTAGTTCCCTTTGCGCTCTTCCCTTTTCAAGAAGATGTGATTGATTGGCTAACAAGCCTCGTCTTCGTTGAGCGTTCGGACGGTGCCGTAGAGAAATCGCGTGACCAAGGATGGACGTGGATAAGCACGGGATGGTCTACATATCAATGGACATATCGCCCTTATTTTCAAGCGCTGTTTGGGTCAAAGAACGAGGATGCTGTTGACTCGATCGAAGAGCCCGACACGATACTTGAAAAGGTAAGATTCCAACTACGCTTATTGCCTTCTCAATTACTTCCCAAAGGTTTCGACCTTAAAAAGCACATGGGCTATATGAAGATCACAAACCCCGAAAACGGGTCAGTGATTGCCGGCGAAGCCCCAATACCTAATTTTGGGCGTTCTGGACGCTACACGTGTCTTGCTGGCGATACGATAGTTAGCACGCCTGAAGGGTCGATGAGTATTGAGAAGGCAGTGCGAGACCGCGTAACGCAGCTATACGATGCTTCAGGAACTCCTCGGAACGTGCAGGGCTATTTAGTGCGTCGCCCTGAGCCCTTAGTGACGGTCACTGCCAAGTACGGCTTCCGCGTTGAGGGAAGCGCCGATCATCCCCTGCGTGTTGAGCGAGACGGGACAGCGCAGTGGCTGACACTTAGCAAGATCGTTGTTGGGGACAAGTTAATACTGGTGAATCGAGGCGACTTTCCCGATAATGACACGGCCCAGGTTTCTGATGATATGGCGCTAATTCTTGGCTATCTCGTTTCGGAGGGATGCGTAAACAAGAAAAGCCACGTTGAGTTTGCCCAAAAAGACGCATTGGTAATGGAAGATTTTCAACAAGCGTGGGAGCGGGAATTCGGCGCTCGGCTCCCGATGCGAGAGTATTACTACCACCCCACGCTTACGCGGGAAGTTAAATGGCTCGCGGCTGGCGCAAGCCGAATGGGTATTCGCAAACAGTTGGCCGAACTCGGATTAGATCGTGTAAAAGCAGGCGGAAAGTCGATTCCTTGGGCTATCCAAGCCAGCTCGCGTTCTGTTGTGAAACTCTTCCTTCAGTCCCTCTTTGAAGGCGACGGGAGCGTCTCTTATTCCAAAGGTAATTCGGCGGGACTGCGAGTCAGCTATACGAGCAAGTCGTTTAGATTGCTCCGTGAAATTCAGGAACTGCTTTTACGGTTCGGAATACTGTCTGCCGTTAGAAAAGACAAGCGGACTGATCGCGACATTGGCTACGTAATTATTGGCGGACATGGCATGGCCCTAAAATTCTGTCGAAAGATAGGATTCCGCTCCACGCGAAAGCAAGCGGTTTGGCAAGACGTTTCCGAACCGTTGCCCACCAAGAATGACGAGCTACGCGAGGGATATTGGGCGTTGCCTGTTCAAAGCGTTGCCGAGTCAGGCGCGGACTATACCTACGATTTTCAAGTTGAAGGGCACGAGTTCTTAGCTAATGGATTTGTCTCTCATAACTGCATTTTCTTTGATGAACATGCCGCGTGGCCCCACTCTGGCCGTCCTCAATGGACAGCGGCCTCCGCATCGTCGAAGTCAAAGATCTCGGCCAGCACTCCGCAGGGGACATTGACTCGTCAGGCAGAACTAGTAAAGAGCGGGAAAATACCTGTCAAGACACTTAAATGGACTCTACACCCGTGGAAAGACCAGAGATGGTATGACGGTCAGACTCTTTCAATGGACGCGGCAGAAATCGCGCAAGAGATTGACATTGACTACGAAGCGTCACAGCCCGGCCCTGTGTATGCAAAATTGTGGGAGAAGGAGTATCACGTTATCAAGTGGGAAGATTTTGCCCGCGTGTTTGGCGTCCAAGCAAAACCCTACCATTGGCTCAGTCGAATATATCAAGACGTAGGAACTTCTCCAGATCACCCTACTGCTACGGGTTTCTGGACCAAGCCTGCAATGAGAGATCGGATTTACAAGGTAAAGATTGAAGACGTAGAGTACGTCTACGATTTATCTGAGTGTGCATTTCTTTATCGAACACACACCATCTTCGATGAAGAAATCGGAAACATCTGGAATAAGTTGGCTGACCTGATGCGACCCGCGAGAGAGCGGGATCACCTACAAGGATACTGGCTGAGTCACGAGGCTGAGTCGGAACGGAAGACTCTACGGAAAAACAACGTGCAGCCGGCTCCGGTAGCGTGGAAGCCGGGAGCCAATCGAGGGATTGCAGAGTTCAAAGATGCGCTCAAATTAACGAACGAGGACAAGCCCAACCCGTTTAAGCCGTGGTTGTATGGGTTTCCCAAGTTCATGCTCATCGTGGCAAATGAACAGTATGATGAGCCCGTTGACGACTTCGGCGGCGCTAGATTCCAAGCGGAGATAGCTGCATATCACTTTCCTAAACAGGTATTGGGTGAGCCGGTGCACGCGCAAAAGCCTTACGCCTTCTTTAATGACCATATGGATCAGTCGAGAATGGCCGCTGCGGATTATTGGCCTATGGCGCTGCCACTAACCCAAGGCGAAAGGGTGATCGAAGCCCTACCCGCGCCGTTGAGACCCGAAGCAATTAGAGAGGAACCTGATGTAGAGAAAAAGGGTCTGCTTATGGTTGCACAACAGATGAAGACCCGCGAAATTGAGCGCAGTCTAAACAAGCCGCGAACAAGAAATGCTATTACTCGGCTGAGGCAAGAGGTATTCCGAAAATGAGGCTAGCGTATCGTAGGCACCATAATGGAGGTGGCAAGCTTTACAACGATGCTTTTGTCTCTCAAGACTCATTTGTTGATCGTGCTAGTGCGGTATTTGGTGAAAAGTCCAACATTACATCGTCGCGATTACAGTGTTCCGTAATCTCGGATTGTGTTATTCATCGAGCACGTATGTCTGCTGTGAATTTGGTTGGCGGGGTGGTAGATGGTGATGTTCAGTTAATTGGGCCGTGGGACTTATGTGGCCCGTTCTACATTCGTCATGGGATATGGAGACGCGCCCCTAGAAACAAAGTCATCGCGCACGAATCAGCGATTTACGTTGGCGTTACTGAGTCAACCGAGGGTCGGGTATTCATCGGTTGCAACGAGCGACCGATTACGGATTGGCTCCGATTCGGCTTAAAAGTGGGAAAGTGGCTATCATGGCCTGACGACGTAGCGATTCAGGCTTATAGGTTCATTGAGGAATTGGCGGACGTCAAGGAGAGGTTGCAGCATGAGATTGTCGATGGCCGCACGGAAGAAACTACCTCGCAAGGACTTTGCGCTTCCGAGTCAGAAGCCCGATAGTGGATCTTATCCCGTGCCGGACGAGACCCACGCACGTGCCGCGCTGAGTCTTGGCGCGCGTTTCGCCTCCCCCTCTCAGTTAAAGACCATCAAGGCAAAAGTTCATCGCAAGTTCCCCAATATCGGCAAAGACCATATCCGAAAGGTGATCACAAAGTAATGGACTGGACTAACTACGCGATGCCCCAGAAGCGCCGCAACTTCTTACACCCTGACACGGATATGGGCCAAGAACACGGAGGGATGGCAAGCCCAGACATGGCGCATCGTGCGCAGGGTGGAATGGATTGGAAATCGATGCTTCCTCAAATGCTGAGCGGTTTCAATCAAGGCGGTCTATTAGGCGCGGGACTTCAAGGTCTGGGTCTGTGGATGCAGAATCGGAGAAAGAATGCCTAGCGCAATTCCCTTTACTTTTAATCGCACATCTTCACCTTACCGCTGGTTGTCTACACCTCCGCAGCCAGTCGATCAACCGCCAGCAGATCAATACTTGCCGACTCCTGATGTTCCGAATCTAACGCCAAATGACTTGTATGAAGGCAATAGAGCCATTAGACCTAAACTCGATCCAACTATCAGCGATCCATTAGAAGCCCAGAGAGCGCTACGGCAGAACCTTGAACTCTATGAGCCTCAAAAGTCGCACGGGATTAAAAGGCTCGCGCCTGTGGTTCCTACCGTGGCCGCTGGCGCTCAAGCTGGTGGAGGATGGGGTGCGTTAGGAGGGCTAGGAGTAGGGCTCTTAATGTCTAAGCTCGACCCGACATTTGCAGATCGAATTAAGAAGCAAAGAGAACTCGGTAAGACTAATCAGACGATTGGAGTGCTTCAAGGTGAGCGGGATGCAGATGTACAGGATAAGCTGAGACAGGCCCAACTAGGGAATATTCAGGCTGAGACTGAAGCATTACAGCATCCAACTCCTAAACCGAGACCGTCGGCGTTTCGCGTGCTGGCCCAAGATGAAGGCGGATTGAAAAAGGGAACGAAGATAGCGACTGAATTCAACCCGCAAACAGGCAAGTGGGAAGATACGGGGCGAATATTAGACCTGCCAAACGAGAAGGCCGAGTCGGATAAGATCGGCTCTGCTACTCGCATTGTTAATGAAGGTGAATACGGACTCCCTGCGGGGACGAAGATTCACCTGATGCCGAACGGTGAGGATGCGCTTGTCAACGACAAGCCGTTAGTGGCCGAACCAGCGCCGACCGACAAGGTTGGGCCAAACGTTGCATTTATCAATCAGAATATCAGCCAGTCTATCGCTGACGCTCAAGGGGAAAAGGCGAAGATTAAAGATGCCTTGGCAAACACGGCAGAGTATCTACCCGACACTCAAGATACTAATGGAGCAGTCGTGAAGCACCCGAATCCGATTTACAAAGACCTACAGGATCGTGATCGTGCCCTGGATACTCAGATTCGGGAATGGCGGATGAAGCTGAAACCCGAGCCGAAATCGAGCGGCCCAATCAAGCCCGCGAAGGATGGGAAGTTCCACTACACTGAAGCTCAAATCAGAGCATCTCTTCAACCGGGGCAAAGTTACGAGGAGATTTACGCGAAGTTAAAAGCGCGTTCCAATGTTGTAATTGACGAGGAATAGTTGCCCGATCCGACTCTCGACCCTTTATCTGAACTAACACGTCCAGCTAATCCGCTGGATTCTCTTATCACGAAACACGCCGAACGAACGGGCCTAGACCCTGAATTAGTCCGTCGTGTAGTGTCTCAAGAATCGCGAGGTAAGCGCGGCGCGGTAAGTCCTAAAGGTGCGAGCGGGCTTATGCAATTAATGCCTGGGACGGCGGCACAACTAGGTGTTAAAAACCGATTCGACCCGGATGAGAACATCCGCGGGGGCACGGACTATCTCAAGCAACAATTAGACAGATTTGGAGATCCCAAGCTTGCGCTCGCAGCTTATAACGCAGGGCCGGGGGCGGTTATCAAGCACAAAGGCATTCCGCCTTATGCGGAAACGCAAAACTATGTAAAGAAGATCGCGGGAGACTACCAGGGAACCGGATACGCTCAAGACCCACTGTCCGAACTAACAAAGCCTCAAAAGGTCCAGCCCCAAGTAGACCCGTTAACAGAACTAACCCGACCAGCGCTAAAGACTCCGCAGGTCACTTCATCGGTTAGAGAAGTAGATACGGGAACAGAAATCCCGATCGAGCCAATCAAGTTTCAGCAAGCGGACAACTCCGAACTAAACAGACTAGCCCGCGGTGTTCAAAACCTCTCCGAACGTGTCACTACTCAAGGGATGAATCTGCCCAAGAACCATCCTGATTTACTCGGTCAGCGAATTACGACCACGTTCGATCACCCGCCAACTCAGGAAGAAGTTGACGATGCGATGATGGAGTCGCTTGGTAAGGGTTATGGATCAGTTGCGAAGAAATTTAGAGAAGAAACTGGAGTTCCGTTAACGGCTAATAATGTCGCGGTAGATAAACAAGCAGACGGATCGTATCTGGTTCACGCTCGCCCAACTCTGGGTTTTATCGATGCCGTGAATGCTTATGCTCAAGGCGGTCGTCCTGCTTATGAAGCAACGCTCAGTTCACAAACTGCGGGACGAGGCGCAGTAGCCAGAGATATCAAAGCGAACCTAGACAAAGGTGTTCTTCAAGACGTTGGACAGGCGGGCGTGCGAGAGATGGCGCGCACTGCGCAATTTGCTCAGAATGCCGCAGATTTGGTCACTGGAAAAGATCCGCAATACGATCCTAATGCTACGGCGATCGCTAGAGCAGAAGAGGCTATTCCTGCGCCGAAAACGTGGACGGGCTCAGCGACTGAAGCGGGCATCGGAGCACTAGGCGCAATCAACCGTGCTGAGGCGTTAGGCGGTGCTCCGATGTTCCCCACGTCTGCGGCTATTGAGAGTGCCCACAAAGGCCCAGAAGCAGCGTACAAATCTGCGATTATGACCGCGCCGATACTTGCGGCTGGCCCGATAGCCAGAGCAGTGGGTGCGGATGAAATGGGTGGGTTAGGCCGACAGTTAACTACCAGAGGTGTTGCAGGCGCGGGCATGGCGATTCCCGCTATTGCATCAGGGGCAAGTCCGCGAGATATTGGAACATCGTTTTTGGAGGGCGCAGCGTTTCCGACGGGCGAACGGGAACGACCCGAAGAATTAAGAGTTACACCCAGAGGAGAAGTTAATGCGAACCAAACTGAAGCGCAGCCGAATATCACGGCGCAACCTGAGAGCGCGCAACAACCCGCGAACATGGCGAGAACTAGCATTGCGCGAACGGATGAAGGAAGTGGTCGAGCGGACGTACAACAGCCCGTACCCGAAAGCGCCACAGGGACTAGTTTCGCTGATAGAGGGATCGGGAACACTGACCTTTCTGGAAGCGAGCCGCCGCGCCACGTTGACCTTCAAAAACGCAGAGTAAGAGGCGAAGGCAAAGGCCAATTCCGTTCTGAATCTAAAGCTGAGAGAGAAGAAAGACTAGCCCAAGTTAATCCTACGGAGCAGCCTAATACACCGACCGCGCTAGAGCCTCAAGTCGTACGACCATGGGAGATGACCCGCGATCAAGTTGAAGAAGAGTACCGCCGGAAGAAGGCCGAAGACGATAACCTAGAGGCAACAATTCTTGGCCCTGAATTAGCTAAGCGATATGCGCAGCTTCAACGGGCCGCGAATAGTTCGTATGACACGCAAAGAGCAGACCGAGCCTATGACGAGATTCAAAAGATAGAGGCATCGTTATCGGAGCGTGATCGGAATCGGCTGTACGGTATCGGTGAAGAAGGGCCGCAAGTTGACGAACTGCGCGATTACCGCCAATCGCTAGGTAATCTTGATGATACCGATCCCCAATCACTCGCTGAAAGTATGCGGTGGGCAATCAGTCGTATTGGCAACGAAACCGATCCGGCGAAAATGAGCCACGAGCAGCAAGTGGCATACGGGACTCTCCGCGAGGCTGCGAGGATCGCACACGAACGCGGGTGGGATACGCAGGCTATTTCCCGTGAAGCGGTAAAGGCGGCGGGGGCGCGATTTTCTGATCCTGAAGATGCCGCGTTCATGTTGGATCGATTCATCAAGAAAGCGCCAACCGTCCGTGAGCCTAAACAAATCTCTGCACCGCGAGAAACTAATACACCTGTTACCCAAACTACGCCAGAAGGGTTTTTTGCCAATGAGAAAGGTGAACCATTGACGGTTTACCATGGAACCAGTCGCCAGTTTGACCAGTTTGAAGAGGGCGCAGCGCCAAACACGCCGGGGCCGAAAGGAAGAGGGTTCCACTTCTCTGATAATCACGACTCTTTCCAGCACATTGGGATCCTAAGCTTAGAATTCCACGTGGACAAGTTGTCGCGGCCGCTTCTATAGTGTCACCTAAATACTAGTGACTCCAGCGTAACTGGACTGGCCACAGTTAGGCCGCAAATGTAATCACACTGGCTCACCTTCGGGTGGGCCTTTCTGCGTTCGCGAGTGGACCCGATAAGCTCATGGAGCGGCGTAACCGTCGCACAGGAAGGACAGAGAAAGCGCGGATCTGGGAAGTGACGGACAGAACGGTCAGGACCTGGATTGGGGAGGCGGTTGCCGCCGCTGCTGCTGACGGTGTGACGTTCTCTGTTCCGGTCACACCACATACGTTCCGCCATTCCTATGCGATGCACATGCTGTATGCCGGTATACCGCTGAAAGTTCTGCAAAGCCTGATGGGACATAAGTCCATCAGTTCAACGGAAGTCTACACGAAGGTTTTTGCGCTGGATGTGGCTGCCCGGCACCGGGTGCAGTTTGCGATGCCGGAGTCTGATGCGGTTGCGATGCTGAAACAATTATCCTGAGAATAAATGCCTTGGCCTTTATATGGAAATGTGGAACTGAGTGGATATGCTGTTTTTGTCTGTTAAACAGAGAAGCTGGCTGTTATCCACTGAGAAGCGAACGAAACAGTCGGGAAAATCTCCCATTATCGTAGAGATCCGCATTATTAATCTCAGGAGCCTGTGTAGCGTTTATAGGAAGTAGTGTTCTGTCATGATGCCTGCAAGCGGTAACGAAAACGATTTGAATATGCCTTCAGGAACAATAGAAATCTTCGTGCGGTGTTACGTTGAAGTGGAGCGGATTATGTCAGCAATGGACAGAACAACCTAATGAACACAGAACCATGATGTGGTCTGTCCTTTTACAGCCAGTAGTGCTCGCCGCAGTCGAGCGACAGGGCGAAGCCCTCGGCTGGTTGCCCTCGCCGCTGGGCTGGCGGCCGTCTATGGCCCTGCAAACGCGCCAGAAACGCCGTCGAAGCCGTGTGCGAGACACCGCGGCCGGCCGCCGGCGTTGTGGATACCTCGCGGAAAACTTGGCCCTCACTGACAGATGAGGGGCGGACGTTGACACTTGAGGGGCCGACTCACCCGGCGCGGCGTTGACAGATGAGGGGCAGGCTCGATTTCGGCCGGCGACGTGGAGCTGGCCAGCCTCGCAAATCGGCGAAAACGCCTGATTTTACGCGAGTTTCCCACAGATGATGTGGACAAGCCTGGGGATAAGTGCCCTGCGGTATTGACACTTGAGGGGCGCGACTACTGACAGATGAGGGGCGCGATCCTTGACACTTGAGGGGCAGAGTGCTGACAGATGAGGGGCGCACCTATTGACATTTGAGGGGCTGTCCACAGGCAGAAAATCCAGCATTTGCAAGGGTTTCCGCCCGTTTTTCGGCCACCGCTAACCTGTCTTTTAACCTGCTTTTAAACCAATATTTATAAACCTTGTTTTTAACCAGGGCTGCGCCCTGTGCGCGTGACCGCGCACGCCGAAGGGGGGTGCCCCCCCTTCTCGAACCCTCCCGGTCGAGTGAGCGAGGAAGCACCAGGGAACAGCACTTATATATTCTGCTTACACACGATGCCTGAAAAAACTTCCCTTGGGGTTATCCACTTATCCACGGGGATATTTTTATAATTATTTTTTTTATAGTTTTTAGATCTTCTTTTTTAGAGCGCCTTGTAGGCCTTTATCCATGCTGGTTCTAGAGAAGGTGTTGTGACAAATTGCCCTTTCAGTGTGACAAATCACCCTCAAATGACAGTCCTGTCTGTGACAAATTGCCCTTAACCCTGTGACAAATTGCCCTCAGAAGAAGCTGTTTTTTCACAAAGTTATCCCTGCTTATTGACTCTTTTTTATTTAGTGTGACAATCTAAAAACTTGTCACACTTCACATGGATCTGTCATGGCGGAAACAGCGGTTATCAATCACAAGAAACGTAAAAATAGCCCGCGAATCGTCCAGTCAAACGACCTCACTGAGGCGGCATATAGTCTCTCCCGGGATCAAAAACGTATGCTGTATCTGTTCGTTGACCAGATCAGAAAATCTGATGGCACCCTACAGGAACATGACGGTATCTGCGAGATCCATGTTGCTAAATATGCTGAAATATTCGGATTGACCTCTGCGGAAGCCAGTAAGGATATACGGCAGGCATTGAAGAGTTTCGCGGGGAAGGAAGTGGTTTTTTATCGCCCTGAAGAGGATGCCGGCGATGAAAAAGGCTATGAATCTTTTCCTTGGTTTATCAAACGTGCGCACAGTCCATCCAGAGGGCTTTACAGTGTACATATCAACCCATATCTCATTCCCTTCTTTATCGGGTTACAGAACCGGTTTACGCAGTTTCGGCTTAGTGAAACAAAAGAAATCACCAATCCGTATGCCATGCGTTTATACGAATCCCTGTGTCAGTATCGTAAGCCGGATGGCTCAGGCATCGTCTCTCTGAAAATCGACTGGATCATAGAGCGTTACCAGCTGCCTCAAAGTTACCAGCGTATGCCTGACTTCCGCCGCCGCTTCCTGCAGGTCTGTGTTAATGAGATCAACAGCAGAACTCCAATGCGCCTCTCATACATTGAGAAAAAGAAAGGCCGCCAGACGACTCATATCGTATTTTCCTTCCGCGATATCACTTCCATGACGACAGGATAGTCTGAGGGTTATCTGTCACAGATTTGAGGGTGGTTCGTCACATTTGTTCTGACCTACTGAGGGTAATTTGTCACAGTTTTGCTGTTTCCTTCAGCCTGCATGGATTTTCTCATACTTTTTGAACTGTAATTTTTAAGGAAGCCAAATTTGAGGGCAGTTTGTCACAGTTGATTTCCTTCTCTTTCCCTTCGTCATGTGACTTGATATCGGGGGTTAGTTCGTCATCATTGATGAGGGTTGATTATCACAGTTTATTACTCTGAATTGGCTATCCGCGTGTGTACCTCTACCTGGAGTTTTTCCCACGGTGGATATTTCTTCTTGCGCTGAGCGTAAGAGCTATCTGACAGAACAGTTCTTCTTTGCTTCCTCGCCAGTTCGCTCGCTATGCTCGGTTACACGGCTGCGGCGAGCGCTAGTGATAATAAGTGACTGAGGTATGTGCTCTTCTTATCTCCTTTTGTAGTGTTGCTCTTATTTTAAACAACTTTGCGGTTTTTTGATGACTTTGCGATTTTGTTGTTGCTTTGCAGTAAATTGCAAGATTTAATAAAAAAACGCAAAGCAATGATTAAAGGATGTTCAGAATGAAACTCATGGAAACACTTAACCAGTGCATAAACGCTGGTCATGAAATGACGAAGGCTATCGCCATTGCACAGTTTAATGATGACAGCCCGGAAGCGAGGAAAATAACCCGGCGCTGGAGAATAGGTGAAGCAGCGGATTTAGTTGGGGTTTCTTCTCAGGCTATCAGAGATGCCGAGAAAGCAGGGCGACTACCGCACCCGGATATGGAAATTCGAGGACGGGTTGAGCAACGTGTTGGTTATACAATTGAACAAATTAATCATATGCGTGATGTGTTTGGTACGCGATTGCGACGTGCTGAAGACGTATTTCCACCGGTGATCGGGGTTGCTGCCCATAAAGGAGGCGTTTACAAAACCTCAGTTTCTGTTCATCTTGCTCAGGATCTGGCTCTGAAGGGGCTACGTGTTTTGCTCGTGGAAGGTAACGACCCCCAGGGAACAGCCTCAATGTATCACGGATGGGTACCAGATCTTCATATTCATGCAGAAGACACTCTCCTGCCTTTCTATCTTGGGGAAAAGGACGATGTCACTTATGCAATAAAGCCCACTTGCTGGCCGGGGCTTGACATTATTCCTTCCTGTCTGGCTCTGCACCGTATTGAAACTGAGTTAATGGGCAAATTTGATGAAGGTAAACTGCCCACCGATCCACACCTGATGCTCCGACTGGCCATTGAAACTGTTGCTCATGACTATGATGTCATAGTTATTGACAGCGCGCCTAACCTGGGTATCGGCACGATTAATGTCGTATGTGCTGGGGAAAG
>JADMIO011020043.1_pt1 | contig 26404 bp, 14 predicted proteins | sample 8958161 | NCBI WGS metagenome assembly JADMIO01 (sample SAMN16585339, study PRJNA669376) | soil metagenome | isolation source: Crop rotation soil | place: USA: Cullars Rotation, Alabama | collected 2011 | reverse complement strand
ATATCGAAGGAGAAATGTGGACCAAACTTCTTTGCAATTGTGCGCTCAACGCGATCAGTGCGTTAGGCCACGCGCGATACGGCCAGCTCGCCGCCAGTGATAATGCCAGGCACTTAATGCAGGCGGTGGTAGATGAAATTATGGCCGTGGCCCGAGCGGCAAAGATAGACTTGCCTAACATTGACAATTCGAAAGAAGGGATGGCGGCAGCGATGGAAATCGCGACGCAAATGTCGGGCGCGCTGTCATCAACCGCGCAGGATTTAAATCGGGGACGACCTACCGAGATCGATTCTTTAAACGGCTACATCGCGCGCCGCGGCGCGGAGCTCGGAGTAAATGTTCCGGTTAACCAGGCGTTGTTTACGCTGGTGAAACTGGCGGAACAGCGATAGGTCTGATTCCACCGCAGGCGGCAGAGATAACGGAGGTTTTCCTTCTGTAGCGGGCGGTCGACTTGTCACGCCGTAGCGTCGGCCACGGCAGATGACCGCTAGGTTAACTAACGATTATGCTCGCTGGACATTCGGCGGTGATAGATCGCCGCTACAGTTATCACGAGTGGCAGAAGGTAAGCCGACCACCAAGCATGCGCTTCGGGTCCCCACTCCAACTCATGCGGGTAAATGTAATTTTTCCGCCCGAACTCTGGACGATCGTTAATCCGCGGTTGAGCCGGTTTCCCCCTCTATCAATTGCATTGACGCCTAACACCGTTTCTGCCGAAATCGCCGCATGATCAAAACTCGAATTGCAGTAGTGGCAGCGACTCTGTCGGTTTTAGGGGCAGCAGCCTGTTTTGCGGCTAATCCTCACGTTGGAACATGGAAGACCAATGAGGCGAAGTCAAAGCCGGCGCCTGGAATGGGCAAGACGAACACAGTCACCTACGCCGAAAAGAAAGATCAACTACAAGTGACCGTGGACGGCATGGACAAGGATGGTAAAGCGACGCATGGGGTCTGGAAGGGCAAGGCCGATGGCAAAGCCCAAAAAGTAAAGGGTAATTTGGCTTGGGATGCGATGGCTTACAAAATGGTAGATGCGAACACCTACGACATCACCGCGATGAAGGACGGAAAGATGACGTGGAGTGGCCGAAGCACCGTCGCGAAAGATGGCAAAAGTCGCACCCTTAACATGAGCGGCATGGGCGCGGACGGAAAAAAGTTCAAGGCCAAGATGGTTTACGACAAGGAGTAGGGCTTCGCTTCGCTCCCCTCGCTACGAAGCGTTAGGCTGGTTGAAGGTTGACTAGTTAAAATTGTTACAAACGAGAACGACCGCGCCGTTAACGCGCGGTCGTTTTCTTTGGGCTGAGCGTCTTCATTCTTCCGTAAGGGACGCTGCCAGCGTCCCTCCAGACCGCAAGTCAACATAGGAAGCTAGCAGCTTCCCCTACTGGATGTGACGAGCTGCCGCCGCTGGAGCTCGCCGAACAAATCTTTCATTTTTTTACCGCACTTTTATTTCCGAATTGCGCAGCGGGAACAATTTTCTCGGCGAGCGCTTCGAACCGCGGATCGCCGCGCAAAGGCTCGAGGAGCGGATCTACTCTGATCCATCCGATGTCAGCTCCGGCGCGATCTTCGTAACTCTTTTCCAGCCAACGCATGGCCTCCTGCTTGTCGCCGAGTCCGAGATACACAATGGCGAAGCTGTAGGCTGGAACGTATCGCTGCTTGGACAGCTCCGTTAGTTGTTCAAGGATTTTCTGCGCTTCGATTCGATTCCCCGAGAGACCGTAGGCGCGGGCCAGGGCGGCCAGAACGTTCGGGTCATCATTCAACGCCATCGCCTTTTGATATTCCGCGATCGCTTCATCACGAGATCCTTTCGCTTCCAATGCCTGGGCGAGCAGGAAATGACCGAAGTAATAACCCGGATCCATCTCCAACAGTTTGCGCAACCGGGCGATCGCTTCGTCGTAGCGGCCGGCGTACAAATAATCGCCACCCAAATCCGAGTTGATGACACTGGACAACGGATCCAACTCGAGGGCTCGTCGGCCTTCACTGATCGCCTCGTCGGATCGGCCGAATGCCGACAAAGTATTGTTCCCGTACTGCTGATGTGCAGTCGCGTAATTCGGGTTCACTTCGATCGCGCGCTGAAATTCTTTGTTCGCTTGCGCGAAATCGAAATCAAAATTCCAAATCACCATTGCTAACGTCGTATGCGCTTCGGCAAGCGTATCGTCGAGCTTAAGGGCCTTCTCTGACGCGGTCTTCGCTTTTGGATAATATTCGCGCGGAGTACCTGCCGAATAACCGGGCATTAATACATAACCATCGGCCAGTCCGGCATACGCCAGCGCATAGTTAGGATCTGCCGCGATGGCTTGCTCAAAATAATCGACCGATTTCTTCAGATCGTTACCGGTGCGCTTATTCCAGAAGTATCGCCCTTTTAGGTAAAGCTGATGCGCTTCGGTATTGTCGGTTGGTCGCGCGGCAATGACCCGCTGTTCGGAACCGCTTAACTTTGCCTTCAAAGCGTCGGCAACGGCCTTCGCGATTTCGCTTTCAACCGCAAAGATATCCGTTAGTTTGCGGTCATACGTGTCGGCCCAGAGATGAGCATCGGTTAGGGCATTGATCAGCTGGACGTTCACGCGGACTTCATCGCTCGCCTTCTGCACACTCCCCTCCAGGATGTGGGCCACGCCAAGCTGGGTTGCAATTTCACGCAAGTCGTTAGGGGAGCTCTTGAATCGTTGGGTCGACGTACGCGAAATCACTTTGAGATCGGCGATTTTCGCCAGCCGGGTCAGGATTTCATCCTGCACGCCTTCACAAAAATAGGCGTTGTCCGGATCGCGACTCAGATTGTCGAATGGCAGGACCGCAATCGATTTTTCCGGGGTCGTTGCAACGGCGGCCGATCGATCGCGAAACAAGAATTTATCCGCGAGCAACAAAACCACCGCGGCGGCCAGCATAACGACAATCCAGCGATCAACGTTCCGTCGTGATGCACGTGAACTCGGCGACAGCGGTGCAGGCATTTCACTTTCGCGTTGAATTCCCTGCGCGGTCCACTCATACAACCAAGCTACCACCAACCACACCGGAAGACCGATCGCCGCAACAACAACGATTCCGCGGACGACCGTCTCAGGAATGTGGAAAAACGGAGAGACTTGCGTAGCCACCTGTACCAGCAACCACGCGCTAGCCGCGTAAAACGCACCTGCCCGAAACACATTTCGCCGCCTGAGTTCAGAGAAAAAGTTACGATCGGCCATATCAGGAGCTAAAGCCGATAGAAGATAAAGAAGCCTAGGTTCTGGGCGAGCATGCCGGCAACGCCGACCCATTGCAGCCAGCGTGGTTTGGCCCAGCCGGCGAGCACCGCACAAATGCCCAGCGGCAGCGTGAATAACTCGGCGTATATCCAGTCGTTAGGCTGCCAACCGACAAAATTGTGGCGATCGACGTAGTTCACAATTGTAAACATCGCCCACAACGCCAGCGTAGCGGAGAAAATTACCCGGCGTTGTCGCTGGAAGTAAGCCTGCATGTCGAGCGGTCCGGTTTCGCGGTGAGGCATGGCGACTAACGAGCAGCTAAAGTAATTTGGGATGACCCAGCCGAGTTGAAGCAGGATTTCAGGAAGAGACCAATCTTTCAGGTTCTGAAGTTCCCATAGACCGAGCCAGTTGACGATGACACCGAGCGCTGCATTCAACATCGATATCGTCAGTAACCACGAGAAACGCACTCGCTCGCGGTCAAGAATCAATGTCGATGCGCTCGAAAAGACGTGCGTCAGCGCGATAGCGAAGATGAACGAAACCAGGACGGTAACGTGTTGAAACATGGTGAGACAGGTTAGGCCATCATGCCGATGCGGGAATCGACAGTCCCGCTTTGCGCAAACCTTCCAGAATAGGTTCCATCAGACCGCTGGCGAAGTGCCAGGTACCAACATTGTAGCGAACGTGCGCGGCAAATTCAGGATCCAATGCCAGCAAATCGCGGACGGCCGCTTCGGCTTTGGCTTTTCGACCAAGATGACCGCAGGCGGAGGCCATCACCAGAAAAGGCCAGAATAGCCCGGGCACGTCCACCCGGTTCGCGCAGGCCAGGGCCTCCTCATATTCACCTCTGTGGAAATAATTCCAGAGCGGCGCGAAATGCATCCAGCCGGCATGGTTGGGGTTGAGTTCCATCGCTCGCCTAACGATGGCAGTGCCGCGCTCAAACTGGCCGGTGTGTACAATCTGCAGTCCCAGGATTCCGAGTGCGTCAGAATTAAGCGGGTTAAGCGCCATCGCGCGTTCGGCCGCGGGATGGAAGGCGGCGAGATCCTGCCGGAAAAAATGCGTTTGCGCGAGCGCAACCATAGCAAACTGATTTGCGCGATCCAATTCCACACCACGGCGAGCAGCGGTCAAGGCGCGATCAAGAGAGGTGGAGTCATGACCGGGAAAGTCGAAGGAGTGTTCGTCCACCAGTGCCTGGGCCAAGCACGCCCAATACTCCGCAGGGCAATTATCCGACTGGGCCGCGCGTTCGAGCCGGTTCTTCAGCGCGCCCAGCGAAGCAGGTGTGATCTGTTCCCGGTAGGCAAACCACTCGAACTGCCAGTCTGCAGGAGTGAAGTTGACTTCATCTTTCTTTCGAGTGGTTTCCCTAATCGAATGAACCAGCACGCCGTAACCGTCTGCGACTGTAGCGACGATGCGGGCGGCAATGTCATCCTGTGCGTCGAAGATTGTGGACGCTTGCAAGTCGCGATTGTACGTGTCTGCCCAAAGCTGAGCGCCGGTATGGGCATCGACCAACTGTGCGGTAACGCGAATATTTGAACCGCCTTTGCGAATGCTGCCTTGCAGGACGTAGCGCGCACCCAATTTCTCAGCGAGTGCTTTGTAGTCCTCCCCCTTCAACTGCGCAATCGAGGCGCTGCCGACAACCGAGAGATAACCAAACCGCGAAAGCCCGGTCGTAATATCTTCGCTGAGCCCGTCAGCAAACGACACCATCTCGGAATCACCTGCATTTTTGAAAGGAAGGACAGCGATCCAATGCGCTTCGTCGCGGCGAGGAATGATCTTCTCGCTTTTTCTGACTTCGCCCTGGCTAAACTTCTCCGGCATCGCAGCATTGCCTGCCTCATCGGTATAAAAATTTACGATGTGAATGCGAACGCCGTGTTTTACTTCGCATTCGCCTAACGAATGAAGATACGACGCCCATTGCCGGTAAGGTGCCAGGTCGTCCGCCACCCGTTTGGAAAGCAGGATGTGTCCGGCATCGCCGCAATCCATAACTCGCTGTGCGAAGTTAACTCCCGCGCCGGCAATGTTTGCTTGTTCGTTCAGATCAGTGATTTCATTTACCGGGCCGCTGTGGATCCCCATTCGAACCTTCAACTCAGGATGACTTCTCAGTGCCTGGCTGATCTGCACCGCGCATTTTACCGGCGCTTCCGGACTGTCGCGAAATACGAGCGCTCCACCATCACCCGTTGGCAACCGCAGCAGTTTGCCTTCGGCTTGAGCGACACGGAACTGCTCCGTCCCGCGCACAATATCTCTTAGCTTCTGAATTTGTTCGCTCTGCTCATTAATGAACAGCTTCGAATAACCGACGATGTCGATGAACAACACATGACCGATCTCGAACTTTATGTCTGGGGAATCCGGCATCTAGATAATCGGCCGCTTTAGTTTGAAGACGAAATTCCTCATTTCGCTACCGATCCTGGAATTTCCAACCCTGCTTTGCGCAGTCCTTCAAGCAGATGTTCAACCAATTCGACCTCATTCCACTTGCCGTAATCTTCTCGCACCTCCGCTGCGAAATTCGGCCTGATGGCAAGCAATTCCCGCAACGCCGCGCCGGCCCGTTCTTTCTCGCCGAGTTGTCCATAGATAGCAGCCAGCGTCGCGTGCGGCCAATAATAGCCGGGCATGTTGACCTTGAGAGCGTTTGTCAACGCGCCCCGATAGTCACGCCTGCGGTAGGCATCGTAAACGGCAAGATAATGATACCAACCCGGATGATGTGGATTGAGTTGCTTCGCTCGCTCCACCAAGTCCAAGCCATATTGCCAGTCACCGGTATAAGCGATCATCGTTCCGAGAAACGCCGCAACAGAAGAATCCATGGGATTTAGCGCGAGCGCGCGTTCCGCTTCGGCGCGGAAAGCCCTGAAATCTTTTTGGAAAAACAAGGGAGTTGCAAACGCGTAGTGAGCGAAATGGCTTGTCGGCGCGGATTCGACTGCTCGTTGAGCGGTAGCACGGGCGCGGCTCAGCGGATCGGGCCTAACGTTGTAACCAAAGATGTACTCGTAGGCGTAAATCAACGATAGCTCAGCCAGGCAGTCGCTGTGGCTGGGGGCGCGAGCAACCGCCGCTTCCAGAATGTCGCGAACTTCCGCGTGTTCCTCCAATGTGAAGCGTTCCTGGTAACCGAAGGCGCGCAGCACCGCCTCATGCGCGGAATATTCGTCAACGCTTCGGCCGCGGAGCGACTCACTCATGCTATGCACGAGCGCCCCATACTGATCTGCGACGGTCGAAACAATTCGTGGAACGAGATCGTCCTGTAATTCGAAAACCGTTTCCGGACTAAAAGCGCGTTCGTAGTTTTCAGCCCAGAGATGAGCGCCGGAACTGGTATCAATAACTTGCACGGCCAAACGCAGTTTTGTCCCCGCCTGACGCAAGCTGCCTTCCATCACGTAACTAGCGCCCAGTTCTTTGCCGGCAGAGCGCACATCGACTGCCTCGTTCGCATAACGAGCGGTCGAGCTGCGCGCGAGTACCTTCAGATAAGAGAAGCGCGACAGACCGGTGACAATTTCTTCGGTTAACCCTTCGGTCAAAGCCGTGAGATCGGAATTTTTTCCGCTAGATTTAAACGGCAAGACCGCGACCCAGAATCCTTCATCAGTGCGACCGGTTCCCAAGTCGAACGCGGCGGCGGACATTCCTGCTTTGTCACCGATCTCCAGTCCCGCCTTGCGCAGGCCGTCAATCAACCGTTCCAAAGGCTCGGGCTCCCACCATTTCTCAATATCCTTACGTACGGTGGCGGCAAAATTCGGCCGGAGTTTGAGAAGGGCGCGCACGGCTTTAACGGCTGCGTCATGTTCGCCAAGTTGACCGTAAGTCGCGGCGAGCAGCGCGTGAGATGCCCACTGGCCCGGGTGATTGACTTGAAGGACGGCGCTAAGTGCACCGCGGTAATCACTTTGACGGAAAGAGTTATAGAAGTCGGCGTACCAGTACCAGCCGGGATGATTGGGATTGAGCTGCTTTGCGCGCGTCGCAAGCGCCTGGCTGCGCTCCGAGTCGCCGGTATAACCGAGGAACTCACCGAGAAAAGCGAGAGCATTCCCATCCATGGCGTTCAGGGAGACGGCCCGCTCGGCTGCATTCCGGAAGCTCTGAAATTCCTTCTGAAAAAAGAGGGCCTGGGCCAGACTGAGATACGCCAGATGATTAGATGGACCGAATTCGACGGCGCGCCGGGCGGCGGATAATCCATCTGTTAGGCAAACGGCTTCGGTATTAAATCCTTGCGCATAGTCCTGAACGCACAGATACCCGAGCATCGCCCATGCGTCGGAGTAAGTAGGTGCCATCCGCACCGCTAGCTCCAAGCCGGAGCGTGCAACGGCAAGATCTTCGGGCGTGAGCCGCTCCAAATAACCAAAGCTCCGAAGCACTGCCTCGTAGGGGCTCAACTGTTCTGGAGCGCGGCTGCGCACAGCCTCACTCATGCTTCGAGGTAGAACCCCATTCATGCTCGCGATCGTCGAAACGATCCGCGGAACCAAATCGTCTTGCAGTTCGAAGATTGTTCCCGAACTGAAAGTGCGCTCATAATTTTCAGCCCAGAGATGGGCACCCGATGTCGTATCAACGACTTGCACAGCCAAACGCAACTTCGCTCCGGCCTGGCGCAAGCTGCCTTCCATCACGTAGCGGGCACCGAGCTCTTTTCCGATAGCGCGAACATCGCCCGAATCTTTGGGCAAGTTTAACGTGGAGCTGCGGGCAATGACCTTTATATAAGAGAAGCGCGAAAGACCAGTGACGATGTCTTCCGACAATCCGTCACTCAGGGCGCTTAGATCGGCATTTGTGCCGGCATACTTAAACGGTAAGACCGCAACCCAGAAACCTTCTTCTCGCCGGGCGGCTGCTTCGGATGCGGTGGAGGCAGTTTTAGTCCGAACCAATTTCTGCGGTTTGTCCGGATTTCCAACCTGGTCGTTATACAGATTTACAACCGATATCTTCTGACCGTGCTTCACTTCGCATTCGCCTAACGAATGCAGGTGCGGCTGCCAGCGGGGATAATGTTCGAGATCATCGGCTACGCGCTTGGAAAGAAGAATGTGACCGGCATCGCCGCAATCCATCACTCGTTGGGCGATATTGATTCCGGCACCGGCGATGTTCGCGTGTTCGTTAAGATCTTTTATTTCGTTAACCGGCCCGCTGTGAATACCCATGCGCACTTTGAGCCCGGGATGACTCTTGAGTGCTTTGCTGATTTCCACCGCGCAAAGAACCGGTGCTTCGGCGCTGTTACGGAACACCAACGCGCCACCGTCACCGGTTGGCAGGCGCAACAGTTTGCCCTCAGCTTCCGCTTTTTTGAACTGTTCAGCGTCGCGGACCACCTCTTTCAGAATTCGGAGTTGATCGCTCTGCTCGTTGATGAGCAGTTTCGAGTAACCGACGATGTCGATGAACAGGACGTGACCGATCTCGAACTTTACTTCGGAGCCAGAATCGGATGACATACCTAAGGTCCGACGTGCTCCTTTATAGTGAGCAGCTGCTGGAATCCCGGATCATTGCGAATCGGATCCCAAACTGGATCGAGTTTCAGGCGGGCGATGGAAACTACTTCGCCCGCGGGCACGGAGAGGAGGCGTTCAAGGCTGCCTACCGCTTCCTTCCCCGCGCCGGTATGCGCCTGGATCTCGGCCAGGGCGGCCAGGTTCGACGGACCAAGTCCCCAATCTTTTTCAAGCGGCAGTAGATCGAATGCCTGTTGCGCGATCTTGAGCGCATCTTCCTTGCGATTCAATGCCAGGTATATCCAGCTCAACATTCTCATCGAACGGGTTTCGTTAGGGTGCGCGTGTAATCTCGCCTCGATGGAGACGCGCGCTTTTTCGGCGTCAGCCTGAGCGCTGCTGAGATCGCCGGCTAACACGCGAATCGCTGTTTTGGCTGCAAGTCGCTGCCCTTCATCGATCGCCTGGCTGATATCTTTCTCCCATTCCGCCAGGGCAGCCGGGTAATCGCGGTTCAAAACATGCATTTCAGAACGACGGCCGATAACCATAACAAAGGTGCCACCGTTAGGCCGCAGCAGGTCGTCGGAAGGATAGCTGGCGAGGGCGCGCAGTGCTTCGCGAATGTTCCCATCCCGATTTACGTAACTGATGAGCAACATGCCCATGCTGGTCGCTTCGTGTTGATCAATGGTGAAGGTGTGGCGCGCGGTTGCTTCGGCGTCTTTCCATCGGCGCAGGAAGTTATAAGTCTGGGCGATGTTTCCTGAGATGGAAGCGTCCAGCGGATCAAGCTCGAGCGTTTTCTGTAACTCGACCAACGCCCGGTCCCATTTCCCCTGGCGGCGGTGCACGTAACCGATAAATTGCAGCGCTTCAGAGTTGTTAGGTTGCAGCTCGATCGCTCGTTGAAACTCAGCCAGAGCCGGTTCGTATTGCCGAAACCCATAATAGTGAAAAACACCGAGCGCGACGTGCGCCTGCCAGAGATCCGGCGCAATATCCAGAGCCTTCTTGGCCATCGCCTCGAGTTCCGCGAGCTCCGATTCGCCTAACGATTCGACTAACCAATGCAGACGCATGCGGCACACCACCAGGTGAGCCATGGCCAGGGCAAAATTTGGGTCGCGTGCGATCGCCTCCTTGTACCACGCAGTCGCCCGATTAAAGTGTTCGGCGCGTAGTGAAGAAAGAGCGGCGCGTTGTTCGAATTCGCCTTTTAAGAAAAGGTCGTAAGCCGCCGAATCGTTCGTTGGCGCGGTGGCTACGGTCTTCGCTTCCGCAGGAGAGAGCTTGGCCTGAAGCGCGTCCGCGATTTCCTGAGCTACTTCGCTTTCGACGGCAAAGATATCTTTTATGTCGCGATCGTAGGTCTTGGCCCAAAGATGCGAATCCGCCCGGGCATCGATAAGCTGCACATTAACCCGTACTTTGTCAGCCGCTCTCTGAACCGAACCTTCCACAACGTTGGCAACACCCAGCTGCTCCGAAACGGTTCTCAGGTCTTCGGGCTTGCTCTTATATTTGGCAGCAGACGTTCGGGAGATGACCTTCAAATCCGCAACGCCGGCGAGCTTGGTCAGGATTTCATCTTGAATTCCGTCGGCAAAATAAGCCGCGCCTTTGTCGTCACTCAGATTTTCGAACGGTAGCACTGCGATCGATTTCGCCGGAACGATAGGCGCCTCGCCGGCGTGTTGAGGCGCACCGGCAGCATTGCGAGGCGCGGAATTTTGCTTTTGCCATAACCGATAGCCTAACAACGCCGCCGCCATGAACGCGACGCACATTACAAATGCCGCAAATTTCCGCCGGCTCCAGGCTGGCTGCGCGGCGTGGTCCACGCTCTCGGTGCGTTTCAAACCTTCCGGAGTGGCTTCAAAGGCCCAGGAAATCATCACGGTAACGACGAATCCGAAAGCAATCAAAACCACGAGCGCTTTCATCACCCAGTTAGGCGCTTCAAAAGTCGGTAGCAGAATTGACGCCGCCTGAATCAACAGCCAGGCAACGACCGCGTAGGTGATTGCCACCTTGTAAACATTGCGCCGCTTCAGCTCGTCAAAGAAGTTATCGCTTTTCATCTCCCGATGTAACTCTTCAACGGTTTAACGAATCACCTCGGCGAAGCCAAACATTGCGCCGCTTTAGTTCGGGGAAGAAATTCCGTTCACTCATCCGTTAGGGGCCAACGCGTTCCTTCATCGTAAGCAGCTGCTGGAAGCCGGGATCATCACGGATCGGATCCCACACCGGATCGATTTTGAGACGCGCGATGGAGACGGTGTCGCCAGCCTGTGTGGAAAGAAGCTTCTTGAGATTCGATATCGCGTCGCCCGCAGCTCCGGTTTGCGCCTGCACCTCCGCCAGCGCCGCCAAATTATTGGAACCTAGAAAAGCGTCTCGTTCCGGCGGCAACAACTCAAGGGTTTGACGGGCGATATCCAACGCATCGCTTTTCCGATTGAGTGCCAGGTAAAGCCAGCTGAGTGCTCTTCGGGAACGAGTGTCCTGCGGATTTTCGCGCACTCTGGTCTCCAGGAGATCTTGTGCTTCGCTGGCTTCGGCTTGTGCGCGGTTAACGTCGCCCGCGAGGAAATGAATAACAGCTTTTGCGGCGATTCGTTGTCTTTCGACGATCGCCGTCGCCGACGGAGCTTCCCACGACCTCAGCGCTGAAATGAAATCGCGTGCCATCACAAAGGTTTCACTTCGAGCTCCGATTATCATGTTGTAAGTGCCGGTGTTAGGAATTGGCAAATCATTCAGCGGAAACGATTCCACTAATTGCAAGGGTGGATTGCCGGTGCGGTTCAGCGAACTGAGAAGCAACGCATGCATTCCAACCGCCTCATGTGGATCAATAGTTAGGGCATGCTTTGCCATCTCTTCCGCCTCTTTCCATTCGCGCAGGAGAAGTTGCGTTTCGGCAATCGTGCTTGGGATGTTTGCGTCGCGCGGGTCGCGATCAAGCGCTCGTTTCAGCTCGTCCAGAGTAGCCTTCCACTTACCCTGCCGGCGATACACGGCACCAATAAACTGGAGCGCCACCGAATTGTTAGGCTGAAGCTCGAGCGCGCGCTGGAACTCAGCCAGCGCGGGCTCATAGTCGCGGAATCCATAATAACGAAATGCGCCGACCGCGATGTGTGCTTCGCCCAGATCGGGTGCGAGAGTTACTGCCTGTTTTGCCAGTTGGCCTACCTCCGAGAGCTCCGATTCATTTAGCGGATCGGTTAGCCAGTGTTGCCTCATCCGGCAGATCGCCAACTCTGCAATCGCCAGCGCGAAGTTCGGGTCCAGCGCAATCGCTTCGCGGTACCAGCGCGCCGCCTGCTCGAAGGAAGCTGCACGGAAATTGTTATTCGCGACCCGTTGCTCGAACTCGCCTTTGAGAAATAGGTCGTGAGCCTGCATATTCGTGGTCGGTGTGCGGGTCATCGCAATCGCCGCCGCCGGTGAAAGTTTCGCCTGCAACGAGTCGGCGATCTCCTGAGCTATTTCGCTCTGAATCGCGAAGACATCTTTTAGATCGCGATCGTAGCTCTTCGCCCAAATATGGGAATCGATTCGCGCGTCGATCAACTGCACATTCACCCGCACCTTTCCTTCCGATCTCTGTACCGAACCTTCGAGCACAGTGGCGACGCCCAACTGTTGGGAGACCGTTTTCAGATCTTCCGGCTTGCTTTTGTACTTTGCAGTGGACGTGCGCGAAATCACTTTCAGGTCCGCGATGCTGGCAAGCTTGGTTAGGATTTCGTCCTGAATGCCGTCCGCAAAATAGGCTGCACTTTTGTCGTCGCTCAGATTTTCAAACGGCAATACGGCGATCGACTTGTTAGGGATTTGCCCCGCTCCGAAATTCCCTCCACCAGCCGTGTAGCGACCGGCAAAAAATAAACTGACCGAGAGAATGGCCCCGATTACGACAACGTAGATCCAGGCATGCGAACGCGTCTGCTTCTGCCCAGGATCGACATCTTCCGTGCGCTTGATGCCCTCCGGAGTCCGTTCAAACGCCCACGCGACAACCAGGGCAAACGGAAATCCGACCGCGACGACTGCTATTACCAGCCTAACCACCCAGTTCGGTATCTCGAGAAACGGAAACACCTGGGTCGCGATTTGAACGACCAGCCAGCCAACGACGGCGTAAGCGACCGCAACCTTGTAAACATTGCGCCGCTTCAGCTCGTCAAAGAAGTTATCGCTTTTCATCTCCCGATGTAACTCTTCAACGGTTTAACGAATCACCGCGGCGAAGCCAAACGTTGCGCCGCTTGAGTTCGGCGAAGAAGGAAGGTTTATCGGTCATCGCTTATCCGACGAAACCTGAATACCGAGCTTTTCACAAAGAGCGATGAAACGCGGATCTTCGCGATAAGTCAGGATAAAAGGAGTAATACTCAGCTGAGTCAGGCCGGAATCGTGAGTGGCATACGCCTTGTCCAGCCACTGAAACATCTGCTCGGGTTCGTGACGAAGTGCGTAAATCACCGCCACCTGATAGGCACCGTTGGTCGCATATTTCTCGCTAAAACTCTGAAGCGCGCCATCGGCCTTCGAACGGTCATTTCCCACCTGCAACGCCAGCGCTACCGCATTGTCGTGCCAGAAACCATCGGGTTCCGCCTGAGCGTGCTGCATTGCCGCCGATGGATTGTTTCGCAAGATATCCAGAGTGGCGAGGTAGGTATGGATCCGTGCCGCTTGCGGTTGAATCTCAAGCGCTTTGCGAAAGATTCCCTCCGCCTCCTGGTAACGGCCGCCGCCTAACGACAGGCGACCGAGGTTATACCACACACCCACGATCAGAGGGTCAGCGGAGCTGGCTTCACGGCAGATTCGTTCCGATTCACTGAGTCTTCCCTGCGCCATCAAGCAGTAGCCCAGGGCAAGTTTGGCAAGGGCATCGCCTGGAGCCAGCTCGAGCGCGCGGCGAAATTGCTTTTCCGCAGCCTGAAAGTTCAAGTCTGGATTCATATAAACCCAGCCTGTAGCAGTCAGTGCTTCGACCAAATTGGGGGCAAGACTGATCGCTTTGTCCGCGGCTGTCCGCGCTCCTGCCATAAGCGTCGCCGTGGAAAAATCTTTGTCTGCGTCATCGGTGGCGAAGCTCGCGCCGTATTGCCGGCGTGCTGCCGAGAGCTTCGCCCAGGCCAGCGCATAGTTAGGATCAAGCCGGGTAGCTTCTTCGGCGTAGTTGATCGCCTGTCGAACGCTGGCTGCGGTCTGCTGCTGAAAGTAAAAGTTGGATTGCAGGACAGCGTTATAAGCCGCCAGGTTATGATTCGACGGCGCGGCGTCTGAGTGGAGTCGCTCGCCTAACAACCTCACCTTCATCTGATCTGCGACCGCAAGGGCGATTTCCGACTGAACCGCGAAAACGTCTTTCAATTCGCGATCGTAAGTTTCCGACCAAAGCGAACGTCCATCGCTGGCATTGATCAGTTCCGCGACAATCCGCACCCGATCACCCTGCCGGCGGACGCTTCCTTCGATGAGGTGCGCAACTCCGAGTTTCCGGCCGATGCTTACGCTGTCGCTCGACTGACCTTTGAAAAGAAACGACGAACTGCGCCCGATGACGGTGAGATCTGGAATCTTCGCGAGCACCGCGATCAGCTCTTCGGACAGGCCGTCCGAGAAATATTCATTGTTAGGGTCCCCGCTGGTGTTGACCAACGGCAGCACGGCAATCGATTTGTGGTTGGCGCCGCCGGCCACGGCCGGGCCGGGGCGTGATATCGATCGATGAGTGATCCACCAACCGGCTACGGCGAAAGCTAGAAGGATCGCGCCGATCCCAGTCCAACGTGAAGCAGGCCTGGAGCCAGACCTAACGGCTGTTTCGGCGGGTTCCGCGTTTGGCACCTGCTCCCACGGCAGCACGATGCGGAACAACTCCATCGGCACCGAGATATTCTTCAGCTCGGTCTGCGCGAGCTTTTCGAAGCGCGTCTCGACGGCGTTGCGGATCTGGCGTTCGACGTCCATGGAGACGCAGATTCCGCCGGGGCCGGCAATCGGCTCAATCCGCGAGGCTATGTTCACTCCGTCGCCGTAAACATCGCCGCCCCGATGCACGACGTCGCCAATGTGAATGCCGATCTTCAGTTCAATGCGCCGATCCGGTGCGATATCGGAGTTGCGCTTGGTTAGGGTGCGTTGAATTTCAATCGCACACTGGGCTGCTTCCAACGCGCTGTTGAATTCGACCAGGAAGGCGTCGCCGATTGTTTTAATTTCGGTGCCGTTAAACCGCGGGAAAATTGCTCTAAGTAATCCGCGATGTTCTTCCAGTAGTTCCTGGGCAAGCTTCTCGTCGCGCTGGCTCAACGCGCTGTAGCCCACCATGTCAGTAAACATGATGGCAGCCAGTTTGCGTTGTTCACCGGCGCTCATTTTTGACTAACGTCTTGTCTGAATTCTCGTGCGGGAACAATCTTTTCCGCAAGCGCTTCGAACCGCGGATCCCCGCGAAGTGGAATCAGCAGCGGATCGATCCGGATAGGACCAATGGCATTGCCGTCATGATCGCGATAGCTTTGCTCGAGCCAATTGAGCGCCTCGTTCCGGTCGCCTAAACCGAGATAGATGAGGGCCAAAGCGTAGGCAGGCGTGTAACGTTGCTTGCGAAATTCCAACAATTTCTCGAGGAGCTGGTGAGCCTCCTCTTTCCGACCGGCGATTGCGTAGGCTTGGCCGAGAAAGCCCAGCACACTTGGATCGTCCGCCATCCGGGCACCCTTCTCGAGCTGCGCGATGGCTTCTGGAATCTTTCCCTGCAGCTCCAAAGCCAGTCCATAGCTCCATTGAGCGAAATAGAAGTTCGCATCCATCTCGATCGTCTTACGAAACTGGGCGACTGCTTCATCGAGACGGCCGTTATGAACATAGGCGTTCCCCAGATTGGTCTGCAGGACGAGCGACAAAGGATCGAGCTCGACCGCGCGTTTCATTTCCGCGAGTTCCCTCTCGTGTTGGCCAGTATTGGTCAACACATCGGTGGCAAACCAATGATGAGTAGTGGCGTCGTTAGGGTCTAATTCCAGCGCGCGCTCATACTCCTGGCGTGCGCCCGGGAAATCAAAGTCGTACATCGCCTTGCAGGAAGCGAGAGCGGCGACCGCTTCAGAAAGGGTGCTATCGATGCTCAATGCTTTCGTGGCTGCGATCCGGCCTTGGGGATAGGTGTCCATAGGTGCGCCCCCATTGTAGGGAGTAAGCACACACCACGATTGCGCGATGCCGGCGTATGCCCGGGCGAAGTTAGGGTCTTTTGCAATGGCCTGGTTGAAATAATCGATCGATTTGCGGAGATCAGCCTCGGTGCGTTTGTTCCAGAAGTACCGGCCTTTGAGGTAAAGATCGTACGCTTCAGAATTCTCGGTGGGCCGTTTGGCCATCATCATCTTTTCCGAGCCGCTGAGCTTTGCCTGGAGCATGTCGGCAATCGTTTTCGCGATCTCGGTCTCGACAGCAAAAATATCGGTTAGGTTTCGATCGTAAGTTTCTGCCCAGAGATGCGCGTCGGTCATGGCGTTGATCAGCTGCACGTTCACTCGCACCTGATCAGAAGCTTTCTGAACGCTGCCTTCGAGCACATGCATGACTCCGAGTTGTTTCGCGATCTCGCGCAGGTTGTCGGGCGCACTCTTATATTTTTGCGTCGAGGTCCGCGAGATGACCTTGAGATCGGCAACTTTCGCCAAACGGGTCAGAATTTCATCCTGCACACCTTCGGCAAAAAAGGCATTGCCTTTGTCCTCACTCAAATTGTCGAACGGAAGAACGGCTATCGACTTCGCCGTTAATTCGCTGTGAGCCGCACTGGCGGTGTCTCGGGCGGTATAACGACCCATGAGAAACAATCCGATCGAGAGTGCCGCTCCGAACGCAACGATGTAAATCCAGGCATACCTCTTCTGCTTCACCGCACCCGGCATTGCGTCGGCCGTCTCAGTGGCCACGATGCCTTGAGACGTGGTCTCAAACGCCCAGGCGATGACGAGCGCGATCGGAAATCCGATCGCCACCAGCGCAATCACCAATCTTACCGCCCAGTTAGGAATTTCCAGAAACGGAAAGACCTGCGTAGCGATCTGGACTAACAACCAGCCGACGACCGCGTAGGCCACCGCAACCTTATAAACGTTACGCCGCTTCAGCTCGGAAAGAAAACTCCGCTCGCTCATTTCGTTAGGGAGTGAGAGAGGTCTTCGAACCGGGGATCGCCGCGTAACGGATCAAACATCGGATCGAGCCCAAGTAGGGCCGGCGTTACCGGTGCCCCGAAGATTCCATCCGAGGGCGTCAACAGAACTTGCTCCAGGCTGGCAATCGCACGGTCCTTATCGCCGAATCGAGCGAAGATTCGGGCGCGGACCTCGTTCTGTTTCGCGGCCTGGCGCGCATCGGCGGTGCGCACGGCGGTAAACTGGTCGAATGTTTTCAGCGCATTTTCGCGCTGATCGAGCGCGGTGAGAATCATTGCCAATATGCCGACAAGGTCACCCTTTTGTGGCTGCTCCTTAATCAGAGCTTCCAGAGTAACGCGCGCTCTCGTTAGGCTGGTTTGAGCCTGGTCCTTTCGCCCGGCCGTCTCCTGAACCCTGGCCCAGTGCAGCAGGAACCATGGGTCATTCGATTCCAGCGCCTGGGGGGTGGAGTCGATCAATTTTGCGGCTGCCACTTGATCGTGTCGCAATACTCTCTGATACATCAGGACGACACTGCCGAAATCAAGATCGCTCGTCTTCAAAAAACAGTGGCTTAACATCGATTCGGCCTCGTCCAGTCGGCCCTGCGCCTGAAATGCGGCAGCTTTAAGTCCGAACAGATCCGAATCGTTAGGCCACAATGGCGTTGCTTTGTCCACCATGGTAATCGCCTTGGAGAAGTCTCGCATTGCCAGGGCAATGCCGATAGCCTGCAAACGAATGCTGAGTTCCTTCGGGTTCAGCGCGACCGCCTGCTCCATGTAGTAGAGAGCCTGCTTCCATTGGCCTAGGCGGGCCGAAATGTAGGCCATCCCTTCGAGCACTTCGGAGTTGTTAGGCCAGGAGGCGCGTAATCGTTGCATCATCTCGAGGGCGCGTTTGTAGTCCTTTCGCACCCAATATTGAAGATAAGCGCGAGCGAGCTGCGTTTCGGCCAGCTCCGGCTGTAACCGCGTCGCTTCGGCCAGGGCCTTTTCCGCGAGCGCTTGTCGCTCGGGAGACACATCGTACTCCTCAACGTACAAAAGCGAATGAGCGCGGGATAAGGCGGCCCATGCCGCTGCGAATTGCGGATCAAGCCGGACTGCTTCTTCAAACGCACTGACCGCCTTGCGAATCGGTTCTTGTTCGACCTCACTGCGTAGCGCGAGCCCGCGCAAATATGCATCGTAGGCCGCTGGAACATTTGTCGACTGCTCCGTCAGCACTTTCTCTTCGGCACCGGAGAGTTTGGCGTTTAGCGTTTCGGCCACGGTCTGCGCGATCTCGACTTCGACGCCGAAAATATTCTCGAGAGTGCGATCGTAGCTCTCGGCCCAGAGATGAGCATCGGTCCCCGCATTGATCAGCTGGACATTAACATGCACAGCATCACCTATCCTTTGTACGCTGCCTTCCAAGATGTGATCCACGCCAAGTTGCTGAGCGATTTCGCGCAGATTACGCGGCCTGCTCTGGTATTGCAGAGTCGAAGATCGGGAGATTACCTTCAACGCGCCAATCTTCGCCAAGCGGGTAAGAATTTCGTCCTGAATTCCGGCAACGAAATAAGCGTTCTCTTTATCGCTGCTTAAATTTTCGAAAGGCAGAACAGCGATCGACTTCTCGGAAGTTGTAGCCGCCTCGCTGTGTCGAGGCGAGCCGGTCGAGTGCGGCGTCAACCATTGAACGGCGAACAGCCCCGCGGCGATCACAGCGGCAACTGCGGTGAATGCAATCAACTTCCGGCCGCGTCGGGAGGCAATAGATTCTTCGGGAGTAACGTCGTCCGAGCGCTTGATTCCTCCGGGCGTAAGTTCGAAGGCCCATGCCAGAATCAGCGCGATCGGGAAGCCAAGCGCCAACACAACGACAACCATGCGCACGGCGGAATTGGGAACTTCGAAGAAAGGAAAGACCTGCGTCGCGATCTGAACGAGCAGCCACGCGACCACCGCGTAGGCGCCGGCGACCCTGTAGACATTGCGCCGCTTCAGCTCGGCGAAGAAATTGTCGCTCTTCATCTCCCGATGTAACTCTTCAACGGTTTAACGAATCACCGCGGCGAAGCCAAACGTTGCGCCGCCTTAATTCGGAGAAAAAATTATTGGCTTTCACGAAATGGAAACGAACTTTTTCTCGTCGCGACATCCGAATTCGCGCAGCACATAGTACATGTCGATTTCTCCTTTGCCCTTGGCGGAAAGTTTTCCACGATATTCGCAATCGAAACGCTGACGTACCTGTTCGTAAGTGTAAGCGGAAACATTGACCCGATCCGGAGAGGAAGCGCTTTGGATCCTGCTGGCGATGTTCACCGTATCGCCCCAAACGTCGTAAGCGTATTTCTTTTTGCCAACGATTCCGGCAACAACCGCTCCAGTGTGAACGCCGGTGCGAAGCCGCCATTTCAGCGCCGAATTATTATTCCGAATCTTGATGAACTCAGTGAGCGCAAGCGCGGCCCGCACGCAGCGCGTCGCGTGGTCCATCACCGGAACGGGCAAACCGGCAGCAGCCATGTAGGCGTCACCGATCGTTTTAATTTTTTCCAGCCCATGTTCCATGATCAGGTCGTCGAAGCCGCGAAAAAGTTCGTCCAGTTCCTCGACAAGGCGGTTGGGGGGTATACTTGCGACTGTTTCAGTGAACCCGGCGAAATCGGCAAAGAGAATGGAAGCCTCATCGTAGCGCCGCGGCTCAGTTACTCCTTTCGTCTTTAGCTCCTCGATTATCGCCTGGGGAAGAATACTGCCCAACAAGGCATCGGATTTTTCCTGGGCGACAGATAACTCGGCCGTTCGCTCGCGCACTTTCGTTTCGAGCTGGCGGCTTTGTTCCTCGATCAGTTCGCGCTTTTCGCGCTCGTGCGCGCTCAACGTGCGCGCTTCTGCCAATTGCTTCTCCGCAAGTTCCGATTGCACATTGCGCAAACGGAATCCTAAACCGAGCGAAAAAATAATTCCGACAATGACGCCGGCAATCTGCGGGCTTTCGATCGTCAAGTCATTTGGCGACCACACTTCCAAGGCGGCCGCTGCGCCTAACAACGACCCAACGATCCCACAGAATGCTACGGCGACGAGCGTACGGGTCAACGGATGATGATTCCGGTAGGCGAGAATGATTACCCCAATCATACCAACAGACATCACGAAGATCCAACCGGCCATCACGGCGGGTTGGAAGACCGCGAGCTGCGGCGAAGCCAGCACAATCAGCGGAAAAATCCAAAAGATGGCGGCGCTAAAAGCCAGCCACTTCATGATAATATCGGCCCGCGGAAAAAATCGCGGGCTATCAAGGTAATGCCGAAGGAATTGCCACACCGCGAATCCGCTCAGCCCAAATGCAACCCAAGGTCCAAAATATTCGAGCAGGGGATGCCCCGGCCACAAATACTCCGCGCTGATTCCATAGAGACCAACCCAGAAAAGTCCGCCGGCGACCTGCAACAATACGTAATAGAGATAGCTTGCCTGACGAGTCGCAAAGAAGAGTCCCAGGTTGTAGATCGCGAGGAACAGAACAATTCCAAGGAATATTCCCTGAACAATTGCGTCGCGCCGTTCGCCCGCGCGAACCTGTTCTGCGTCCCACATATAAAACCGCAGCCACTGGACCGGACGATATGTTTGCGTCGTTGAAAGATGCGCGAATACAGTTAGCGGGGATTGCGGCAACAACTCAACCTCCGCGAAGCCGGAATGGCTGAACCACGGCGTCAAACTTATGCGGGTCGAGCGTTGCGCCGCAGAGACAAGCGTCCCGGTTGTTTGGCTGGAAAAAACGTGGCCGTCGCGGACAAAATAAAAATCCACTCTTTCCCACGGACTGGTATTGAGCAGCACACGCTGCGGCTGCGTGACCGCAGGCAGATTGAATCGCACCCACACCTGCACCGGATCCTTCGTTAACGGAAAAGGTTTTTCCGCTTGTGATATCCAACCGTTACCGGCGTTTAGAATTTGTTCGATGCTCGCTGCCGCCGGAAAATCCGTGCGATAGCTGATTTCGTTCGTTAGGATCAGCAATTGCCCGGCGTCCCTGGCGAAGAATGCCGCGTCACAGGATGAGGATGAAAAAATGAACCCAAAAGTTAGGCAAACCAGCGCAATACGGATCCACGCTTGCGACCGTAATCGATCAACATCTTCGGTGCGCTTGAATCCTTCGGCCTTTAGTTCGGAGAAGAAATTGATGGTATTCAGTCAGGCTCCTGGCAAAGCTTCTGAAAACGAGCGTCATTGCGCAAGGGATCCCACGCCGGATCGACGCGCAGAGTCCCGCGGGTGAGTCCGCCAGGAACGTCCAGTAAACGAGTGATCGTGGCGATGGCAGCGTCAATTTCACCAAATTGCGCTTGAACCTGAGCCTGGACTGACTCAGCGAACGGTTTGGCTGAGACGTCGTTTTGATAAATCGTTACCGCTTTCTGCGCTTCTTCGAGCGCTTTATTTTTCTCGCCCAGCCCGGCGTTGCACCACGCTAAAAAGGCGGGCAGATCTCGCGCGTCGACCGGAGCGTCCGCGTCAGACGAAGGCTTGATCATCGCGATTGCTCGAAGGAATGTGGCCCGGGCGTCGTCCTTTCGCCCAGCGTGAGATTGACACTGGCCGAGGAAGGTGACCGTGCGCGGATCCTTAACGACTGGAGAAGGAGAAGTCAGCACCAGGTTTATCGCCGCATCAAACTTTCGCTCATAGTAAAATTGCAGCGCTCTGCCCAAAACAACGTTCGGGTCTTCGGAGTTAGCCGGGATACGACCCAACATTGCCGCCGATTTATCCAGCAGTCCTTCGCCCTGAAAAAGAAAAGCTTTACCGCCCAAGGCATCCGTATTGTCGGGAGCAATCAACAGCACCCGATCGAACATTTCCTCGGATTCCTTAAATCGGCGGACATCGGCTAACAAGCCCGCGAGAGTATTCACAATATCGAGATTTCGGGGATCGAGTTGGGCTGCCATCTCGAAATGCTTTTTTGCGTCTTCCAGTTGACCGAGTCGGCGTTCCAAATGGCCCATCTGTTCGAGCACAAGCGAACTGCCCGGCAGGCGTTTTAGCGCTTCCTGATACGATTGCAGCGCCGCCGGGAAATCGCGCAAAACGCGGTAACGATAGACGCCCTGCGCCAGAAATGATTCACCTAACTCCGGTTGAAGCGCCATCGCCCGGTCGGCCGCTTCTTTCACCGCTGAAGCGGAATTTTTGCCAAGGTCGACGCCGTTGAAGTAGAGATAACTACGGGCGACGGCAAGGCGCGCCCAGGCCAGCGCGAAAGCCGGATCAATTTGCACGGCGTTGGCGTATTCGTTCACGGCCTTCGCTGCGTTTTCAGTGCTGAGATGACCGTCGAACGCAACACCCCGCAAAAACGAATCGTAGGCCTGAGCGTTCTGCGTCGGTTTGTCGTTAACCGCCTTTTGTTCCGCGCCAGTCAGTTTGGCCTTGAGTTGTTCGGCGATGGCGGTGGCGATTTCGCCTTGCACTCCGAACACATCTTCGAGTTTGCGGTTGTAACTTTCCGCCCAAACATGCTCGTCCGTGGCCGCCCGAATCAGCTGAACATTTACATGAACCGCATTGGCAATTTTCTGAACGCTTCCTTCGACCAAATGGGCCACGCCTAACTGGTTGCCGATTTCGTGAAGATTATCCGGCGCGCTCTTGTATTTTTGAGTCGAAGTCCGGGAGATGACCTTCAAATCGCCAATCTTGGATAACCGCGTCAAAATCTCATCCTGAATGCCCTCGGTGAAGTAAGCGTTCTCCTTGTCGCTGCTCAAATTCTCAAACGGCAACACCGCAATGCTCTTCTCGGACACAACGGTAGCCGCCCCGGTGCGAGGCACACTGGCATTTGACGGAGGCGCTGCCGCGTTGCGACTGCGTAGTGCTTGATAGCCTAACAATCCGACCACGATGATGGCGATCGCAACCAGCAAAGGACCAGGCTTCCAACTCTTTCGGTCCTCGTTTCCCTGTCTTTCGCCGCTGCGAATCTCTGATCTGTCTTCCCCTCCATGTTCCCAGGGAAGCACGATGCGGAACAAATCCATTGGCACCGATATGTTTTTCAACTCGGTAGGCGCCAGTTTTTCGAAACGGGTCTCCACCGCGTTGCGAATCTGGCGTTCCACGTCCATCGACAGGCAAATGCCGCCAGGGCTGGCGAGCGGTTCGATGCGCGACGCGATGTTGACTCCGTCGCCATAAACATCGCCGGCGCGATGAATCACATCGCCAATATGAATCCCGATCCGCACCTGGATCTGCCGATTGGCAGGCGCATCGGCGTCGCGCTTGGCCAGCGCGCGCTGAATTTCAATCGCGCATTGCGCCGCTTCCAACGCGCTGCCGAACTCGACCAGGAATGCGTCGCCAATTGTTTTAATCTCGGTGCCCTTAAACCGGGGAAAGATGCCACGGAGCAAGGCGCGATGCTCCTCCAGCAACTCCATCGCCACCTTGCCATCGCGCTGGCTCAACGCGCTGTAGCCGACCATGTCGGTGAACATGATGGCGGCTAGTTTACGTTGTTCGATATCGGCGCTCATGCCTAACGACTCACTTTAACTGCTCGTCGGTTAGGCCCATCGAATGCAAAAGCCCATCCCAACGCGGATCGCCGTGCAGATTTTTTAGCAACGGATCCGCCCGCATAATCGGCATGCCTGCGTCTCGTTGCTGGCGCGCGCGTTCCAGCCATTCGAACGCTTTATCCTTGTCATTCCGATAGGCATAAGCCTCGGCAATCTGATACGCCGCGGTTTCGCCAAATTTTGCGATCAATTCCTGAAGCGCTGCATCAGACTCTGCCACACGCTTTCGCGCCCACTGCGCGCAACTTACCGCGACAAGTCGCGCCCAATCGGCCGCATCTTTTTGCGCAGCTGCCACCGCCTCTTCCGCTTTGCCTTCCTCCAGATAGCTGAACCCGATTCCGGCGTGGGCGTTTGGCGCCGACGGATTCAACTCGATCTCGCGCGCGTATTCTGATCGCGATTCTTCCTGGTGCCCGAGCACCGACAACGTACCAGCGTAAAAGCCGCGAACTTGGGGATTGACTGGGTCTAACGCCACCGCGCGGCGAAGAAGCTCGGCCGCCTGCGCCGTCTCGCCCCGGGCACCGGCAAGGTTTCCCGCCCAAGCGAGCAGCACCGGATCTTGCGGTGCGACAGCCAGCGCCTTTCGTAATGTTTCGGCCGCGCCCTTCCAATTGTAATCAAAATTATGTTCGATCGTTAGGCGGGCGGACAGCGCCTCCGGCAAATCCGGCTCGATGGCCAACGCCTTATCTACTGCTTGACGAGCGGCGGCGAGATGAGCGTTGAAGCCTTGTTGGCCGCCCTCGGTACCGAAATTACAATCCCACACGTGCGCCTGGGCCACACCTGCCCACGCCAGCGCGAATTGAGGGTCTAACTGCACCGCCCGCTCAAAGGCAGCGCGAGCCTGATTGGTCCCTTCTTCGGAATGCCGGTTAATGAAATAACGACCCTGCAGATAGGACTCATGCGCCTCAACATTTTGAGTGCCGCCTTTGGCCGCGGCTCGAACTTCCGCCTGAATGTCCGCTTTAGATGCGGGATCGGCCGCGCCACTCGTTAACTGTGCGCGTAACTTTTCAACGATTGTCTGGGCAAGCTCGGTTTGCACCGCGAACACATCCTTCAAATTGCGGGTATAATTTTCCGACCATTGTTCCTGGCCTGTGCTGGTCTGGGTGAGTCGCGCCGCGATGCGCACCATGTCGCCCGACTTGCGCACACTCCCTTCCACCAGATGTGCTACGCTTAACTTTTCTCCAATTTCCTGAGCCGTTGCGTTCTTGCCTTTGAAAGAAAAAGCCGAAGTGCGGGCGGCCACGCGCAATCCGGGAATTTTTTGCAGAACGGTTAGCAATTCCTCGCTGATTCCATCCGAAAAATATTCACTGCCCTTGTCGTCGCTCAGATTGGTGAAAGCGAGAACCGCGACCGAATTTGGATCAGCTGCTTTCGACGCGGTCATTGGCGCCGCATTGGTTGAAGCCCCTAACGGACTCTGTTGTTGCGACCGCGAGCGCTGCATCCAAAACCAACCGGCAATCAGAGCGGCTAACAGCACTACGCCGGGAATGATTACATGCCATGGCACCGCGGAACTTTTTCTGTCCCCGGTCGTGTGTCCCCCGTTCTCTGATTTGGCTTCCCACGGCAGGACAATGCGAAACAAATCCATCGGTACGGAAATGTTCTTCAATTCGGTCCGTCCCAGTTTCTCAAAGCGCGCTTCCAACGCGTTCCGGATCTGACGTTCCACATCCATCGACATGCAGATGCCACCGGGATTGGCCAAAGGTTCAATCCGCGAAGCGATGTTCACTCCATCGCCATAAACATCACCGTCGCGATGAACCACGTCACCAATATGAACGCCGATGCGAAGTTGAATCTGTCGATCCGCTGGAGCATCGGCGTTGCGCTTCGCTAACGCGCGTTGAATCGCAATCGAACATTCTGCGGCCTCCAACGCGCTCTGAAATTCAACCAGAAAAGCGTCCCCGATCGTTTTGATTTCAGTCCCGTTGAAATCCGGGAAAATTGTCCGCAAAATTTGCCGGTGTTCCTCGAGCAATTGCAGCGCGACTTTGCTGTCCCGCTGAGACAAAGCACTGTAGCCCACCATATCGGTGAACATGATTGCCGCGAGTTTCCGTTGTTCGGTCAGATTACTCATCCGGCGAGGAGTTTAGTGACTAGCGCGGCGAAACCCACACTAATGTTTGGGCCAAAGGCATTTATTCGCCATCGTCCGGCAAAATGTGGCATCGGCTTCCAGCCGATGAATTTAGGGATCATTGGCTGGAAGCCAATGCCACGACGTGGATCCTTTGCGGTGCAATCAGATGCGCAGGCCGCGAGCGACCTGTGAAGGTGGAACGAACCAGAGTTTGTGGGCGCTGGAGATTTTCCAGGAATCTTTGTCGGGTATCAGGGCGTAAAGAACACACTGACTCTGATCGTTAGGCCCAAACAGCACCACCGTCATGTTTACCACACCGCGTTCGGCCTTCACGAATCCAGAAAGTTCCATTCGCGCGTTCGGAAACCGGTTCGATGCATCGGCACGAACAATTTCCTCGAGCTGCGAGTAGCTGAATTTTCGAAGATCACCGGACGCGAACCAGTAATCGCCGAGCAATTCGCGATCAGATTCCGACGTTTCGATCGCGTAAGCCACATTATCATGAGCCGTGGATATCCAACCGGCCGAGCACATCGCGGCAGACCCGAGGACAATGAGGCACCGGATTGGATGGTTCATGTGGATTCAGCCAGTCGACGCAAATACTGGAAGCTGTAGATGCCGGTATTATGCCCGTCCGCCCATTGCGGCTGCAATGCATAACCAAGGAGGCTGAATCCGCGCAATTCGAAGCTG
>JADMIO010607144.1_pt1 | contig 26407 bp, 18 predicted proteins | sample 8958161 | NCBI WGS metagenome assembly JADMIO01 (sample SAMN16585339, study PRJNA669376) | soil metagenome | isolation source: Crop rotation soil | place: USA: Cullars Rotation, Alabama | collected 2011 | reverse complement strand
CGACGTCGCGCACGAGATGGCCGTGTTCGAGCTGCTCCACCAGCTCGCCGCCGATGGCCTCGCCGTGCTGTTAGTGAGTCATCAACTCAATCTCGTCGCGCGCTTTGCCGATCACATCGTGCTGCTCCATCGCGGTCAGGTCGCCGCTGCTGGCGCCCCCGACGACGTGATGCAGGCGGCCGTTCTCGAGCGCGTCTACGAATGGCCGCTCGTCGTCACTCGCGATCCCGCCGTTGGGGCACCCGCGCTCCTCCCGCTGCGCATTCACCGTCGTTCCTAGCTCCCACTGCCATGCTCAAAGCTCTTTCAGCGTCCGCATTCACCGCCCTGTTCGCCTCCTACGCGCAGGCCCAGCAGAGGCCCGACACGGCGCGCATCGCGCCGGTCGTCGTCACCGCGACGAGTACGCCGCTCGCGCTCGATCGTGTCCCGGCGTCGGTGACCGTTCTCGACGGACACGCCTTGCGCGCCGAGGGGATGACACATGTCGCCGACGCGCTGCGTCTCGTCCCGGGAGTGGCCGTCGTTCAATCGGGCTCTTTTGGCGCGCCAACATCGCTCTTCACGCGCGGCGCGCAGGGGAACTACACCAAAGTGCTCGTCGACGGCGTGCCGCTGAACGATCCGGGAGGCGCGGTCGATCTCGGGCTGCTGACGCTCGATGACGTCGAGCGAATCGAGATCGTGCGGGGGCCGGCGAGCGTTCTCTATGGCTCTGACGCCGTTGCCGGTGTCGTGCAAATCTTCACCCGTCATGCCGGCGCGAAACTCAGCGGCTCGGCCGACGCCCGCGGCGGCACCTATGGCAGCTATGACGTCGACGCAAACGTCGGCGTGCCGTTAGGCACGGCGCGGCTCGCGGTCGGCACCGGCCACCACCGCACCAATGGCATCTACGAGTTCAACAGCCGGTATCGCAACGACGTTGGCGACGCGACTCTCACCGCCGCCCCCTGGAGCGGGGCGAGGCTCGTCGCGACGGAGCGCTACAACGACGCCCTCGCTCATTTCCCGACTGATTTCACCGGTGCACCCGTCGATCCCAACGCCTACCGCACGGAAAAGCGTACGCTGCTGAGCGCCGAGCTCGCGCAGCGAATCGCGTCCGCGCAGGCGACACTCGCATTGACCTCGAATCTCGCCAACGACGCCAGCATCGATCCGCCTAACGGTGCCGGTGACTTCGGCAGCTCGCTAGCGACGCGGCTCCTTCGCCAGGCCGCCGACCTTCGCGTCGCGCTCCCTGTCGCCAATGCGCTCACCCTGACGGTTGGTGGGATGGCCGAGCGCCAGCGCCAAGCCGCGCCCGGATACGACCGTCGCAACAGCGCCGGTTACCTCGAGCTCGTCCGCGCCGGCCTAACGACGGCGACCCTCGGCGCCCGCGTCGACCACAGCGCCACCTACGGCGACTTCGCGACGTACCGCGTGTCGGCGTCGCGCGTCCTCCCCGGCGCGCTGCGCGCCCGCGCCTCCCTCGGCACGGCCTTTCGCGAGCCCGCTTTTTACGAGTCGTTCGACACGCCATTCTCGGTCGCGAATCCGGATATCCGGCCCGAGCGCACGACCAGCTGGGAGGCGGGGCTCGAGCACGACATCGCGTCGGGCAGGGCGACGGTCGGCGCGACCTATTTCCACCAGCGGTTCGTCGATCTCATCGACTACCGCTACGACCTGGCGAATCCCGCGCAGAGCCAGTACGAGAACATCGCCCTCGCGCGCGCCGCCGGCGCCGAAGCCGAGCTCCGCGTCGCGCCCGTCCACGGCTTGGCGGGAGACGTGAGCTACACCTGGCTCGACACGAAGGTGCTGCGAAGTGGCTTCGACCAGTCGGCGCTCGCCATCCTCGCCCCAGGCGGTCCGCTGCTTCGCCGTCCCAAACACTCCGCCTCGGCCGGACTGCAATACGCCCTGCCTAACGGCTTGGCGGCGACGGCGCGCGCGAGCTACGTCGGCAGTCGGGCCGATCATCTCTTCCACGGCGCGCCCGATTACAGCACCGATGCGGTGACGCTGAAGCCGTACACCAAGCTCGATCTGTCGCTCGTCGCCCCGCTCGCCGGCGCCCTCAGCGCCACCTTCCGCGCCGACAACGTCACGAACACGACCTACCAGAGCGTCGCCGGGTACGCTACGCCGGGACGGGCGCTGACGGTTGGAGTTAGGGCAAGCTTCTGATCACTGGTTGTGGCAGCGGGCAGGGGGGAGGATTGTGGGTACATGGTTGTGGGTCGTGGTACGGAATGGGAACGAAGCGTTGATTTGGCATAACCCACAACCGTCAACCCCCAACCCTCAACGTCTGCCCACCGCCCCTATCTTTCGGCATGTCCCTCATCCCCACCGAGGCCATCGTTCTGCACGTCTTCGACTATCTCGAGTCGTCGCGGATTTTTCGCCTCGTGACGCGGGAGGCGGGGGTGCGTTCGGTGCTGGCGCGTGGTGCGCGACGGTCGTCGCGGCGGTTCGGGAGCGCCCTCGACCTTTTTGCCCAGGGCACGGCGCACCTCCATACGAAGCCCGGCCGCGATCTCGATACCCTCGGCGCCTTCGAGGTCGAGCGGGCACGCCCCGCGCTCGCCGCTGATCTCGCGCGGTTCACTGGTGCCGCGGTCATCGCCGAGCTGACCCTTCGCTTTGGCCGCGACGCCGCCGATCCGGACCTCTTTGACGCTTGCGCCAGCGCCCTCGACGACCTCGCCGGCGCCGCGCCTAACGACGCCCGCGAAGCCACGCTCGCCGGAGCCTGGCGTATCATCGCCGCGCTCGGCTTCGCCCCTGGCATCGATGTCTGCGCCGAGTGCCACGCGTCGCTCGCGCCTGAGGAACAAGCACTGTTCAGCCACCCCGCCGGCGGCGCGCTCTGCCCTCGCTGCGCGCGGCTCGCGTCGACCGGCCGCGTCCTTCCGGCTTCGGCGCGCGAGGCGCTCCGACGATGGATGACCGGTGATCGCGCGACGTTGGGCGGCGACGCCGAGACCCGCGCGCACCAGCGCCTTCTCCGCGAGTTCCTCCGCGAGCACCTCGTCGACGACCGCCCACTCCGCGCGTTCGAGATGTGGGAAGAGGATCCCCTCGACAGTTCCGCGTCCCCGGCCTAACGATGATCCTCGGCACGGCCGGCCACATCGATCACGGCAAGACGACGCTCGTTCGCGCGCTCACCGGCGTCGACACCGATCGCTTGCCCGAGGAGAAACGTCGCGGCATCACCATCGAGCTTGGCTTCGCGCCGCTGCGTCTCGATGGCGTCGGGACGATCGGCGTCGTCGACGTCCCGGGACACGAAGGCTTCGTGCGTACGATGCTCGCCGGGGCGACGGGAATCGACCTCGCGCTGCTCGTCGTCGCCGCTGACGAGAGTGTCATGCCGCAGACGCGAGAGCATCTGGCGATTCTTCAACTCCTCGGAGTGACGCGCGGCGTCGTCGCGCTCACGAAGTGTGACCTCGTCGACGACGAGTGGCTCGCCCTCGTCATCGAAGATCTTCGCGAGCTGCTCGCTGACACTCCGCTCGCCGGCGCGCCGATTGTTCCGACGTCGGCAACGAGCGGGGCAGGGCTCGACGACCTGCGCGCGGCACTGACCGCCGCGGCGCGCGAGGTTCCGGCGCGCGCCGCCGATGACCTCTTCCGGATGCCGATCGACCGTGCGTTCACCATCAAAGGCACGGGCACCGTCGTCACCGGCACCGTCTGGAGCGGGCGCCTAACGAAAGACGCGACCGTTCGCGTGCTCCCCATCGATCGCGTCGTCCGCGTCCGCGGTCTGCAGACGCACGGCGATCAGGTGCAGACCGCCGAACCCGGACATCGCACGGCCGTCGCGCTTGCCGGGATCGACGTCGCCGATGTGCCCCGCGGCAGCTTCCTCGTCACCGATGCCGCCTGGCGCGCCTCGAGCGCCATCCGCGCCGAGGTCGTGCTACTCGACGACGCGCCCCAGACACTTCGTGCACGCACCGCGGTGCGATTTCACATCGGCACCGCCGACATTGGGGCGCGTGTCGTCGCCGCGGATGGAGCGCTCGCGCCAGGCGAGCGCAAAGTCGCTCGCGTCATGCTCGACGAGCCAGTCGTGCTCCGCGCCGGCGACCGTTTCGTGCTGCGAAGCGCGTCGCCGGCCGCGACAATCGGGGGCGGCGTCGTGATCGATCCATTTGCATCGCGACGCGCGCGACCATGGCCGGTGGACGCGCGAGCAACGCCCACGGAGCGCCTCTCGCTCGCGTTGCACGAAGCGGGCGATGCCGGCATCGACATGGAATCACTGCCTGTTCGCCTCGGCGTCGCGCCGGGCGACCTCACGAAGCTCCTTCACGAGTCGGACGCGCTGCAGGTTGGCGCGCGCGTCTTCGCGCCCGCCGCGGCCACGGCGCTCGAGGAGCGGCTCGTTAGGCTCGTGAGCGACGCGCACGCCGCGCGGCCCCTCGATCCCGGCGTCTCGTTGCAGGACGTGCGATCGCGTCTCGCGGCACCCACGGAGCTCGTCGACGTCGCCGTTTCCCGCGCGCGCGAGCGCGGCGCCATCGAGACGAGCGGCGGCGTCATTCGTGCCGCCGGCTGGACCCCGCGACTCACCGAGCGCCAGCGCGAGACGCTGCAAAGGATCGAGCAGACGATTCGCGACGCGGCCTCCGAGCCACCCAGCTTGAGTGAGCTCGAGCCCCGCTTCGGCGCCGACGCCGCCGACCTCCTGCGCCTCCTCGAGCGCGACGGTCGCGTCGTCGCCGTCGAGCCGCAGCGCTTCTACGCCGCGTCGAGCCTCACGTCGCTCGTCGACCGGCTGCGCGCGGGCATGGAGCCGAAGCGCGAATATTCACCGGCGGAGCTTCGCGATCTCCTCGGATTCTCGCGAAAGTTTCTGATTCCATTTCTCGAATACTGCGATCGGCAGGGAATCACGGTGCGAACCGCAGCGGGCAGGAGGGTGGGTTAAGGGTTGCTGGTTCTGGGTTGTGGGTGGTTTGGTTGTGGGTTGATGGTTGTGGGTTGTGGGTCTAAACGAGGAACGAAGCGTTGATGTGGGGCGTGGTATCGAGTGCGGTGCAGTATATTGACGATTCGTTCCTTGTTCGTACCCACAACCCACAATACACAACCCAGAACCAGCATCATCCTTTCTCGTCAGCTTCTTGGAGAATTCATGATCCAGCGCTGGGCAGCACCTGCCCTCGGCCTGCTCGTCTGTGGTCTTTTCACGACGCGGGCGGCGAGTCAGGTACCGAACCAGCGTGCCGATAGCAATCGTCGATGGGGTACGCTTCGTCAGAATCAGCCGAATCCCTTCGCCAACGAGACAACGATTCCATTCAGCGTCGGCGACGCCGGGTGTGCAGTCGGCACGCAGCACGTCGTGACCATTCGGATCTACAACATCCTGTCTCAGGTTGTGGCCGTTCCCGCCCTCGTCGACAGCACGAGTGGCGATCATTCAGTCGCGCCCGCACGCGCCGTCAACAACCTCGCGCTCGGGTGCGGTGACTATGTCGCGCGGTGGGATGGCAAGCACACCCGCGACAGCCGCGACGCACCCCCCGGTGTGTACATGTATCAGCTCGTCGTCGACGGACACCCCGCAGGCATGAAGAAGATGGTCATTACGAGATAAGGGTTGTGGGATATGGGATATGGGTGAACTGCGACGACAAAGAACAAAGGCCGGCGAGCTTTGATCGCCGGCCTTCCTTTTCCGTCCCCGCATCCCATAACCCATATCCCCTATCCACTAGGCACGGTCCTAGCACTCGCTGGGGCAGAATGAGTGTGCTCATGCGCCGCGGCGACGTCGGTGAACGCCCGAGCAAAGGTTTATATGTCACGCGCGAGTGGTCGTTGATCCCACCGCGCGGGCTGCGGCCCGGCGGCCGGTTTCTCAGCCGCGGCCGGGTCTTCTTTGGCGCCCTTCACTGGCTCGGCTGGATCATCGTTTCGCCGCGCTCCGTCGTCAGCGGCGGTGTCGCCCGCGAGATCGATGCGCTCGGTGTCGGTGCCTTACGACTCGTTGCGAGTGCGTCGATTCTCGTCGGGCTCATCGCGACCTTCCAGGTCGCCTATCAGCTCAAGCAATACGGCGCCGAATCGGTGAGCGCCCTCGCCATCGGATGGTTCGCGACGCGTGAAGTTGGACCGCTCGTCGTCGCTCTCCTCGTCGTCACCCGGAGCGCGTCGGCCATTGCCGGTGAGTTCGCCGCGATGACGACGAGCGGCGAGATCGACGCGCTGCGCGCCATGAGCCTCGATCCCGTGAAGTACCTCGTCGCGCCGAAGCTCGCCGCGTTATGCATCGCCGTCCCCGCGCTCACCGTGATCGCCGATGGACTCATCACCTTCGGCGGCTGGATCGGCACGACCCTCTTCCTCGGCTTCAACACGCGCTTCTATCTCGAGCAGATCCGAACGTCGCTCTCGACGTCGGATCTCGCGATTGGCGTTGCGAAGTCGTTCATGTTCGCCTTCGTCATTGCCATCATCGCGTCGGACGAAGGGCTCGGCGTCGATCGACGCGTCGCTGCCATTGGCGAGGCCGCGAGCCGCGCCGTGGTCTATTGCCTTCTCGCCGTCCTCGCCGCCGACACGCTCGTCAATGCAGTCTTCTACTTCATCCCCGCTCTCGTCTTCTGAGCGGGCGCTCGAGGTACGGAACCTCACCGGACCCGCGCGCTCGCCGCTCATCTTCGACATCGAGATGCTCGTGGCACGCGGCGAGACGGTGCTCGTCCTCGGTCCCATTCAGTCCGGTAAGTCGATGCTGATGCGGCACCTCGTCGGACTGGAGTGCGCGTCGGCGGGAGTGATTGCCGTCGACGGTGAATCGTACGACGCGACGACGACGGATGAGCGCGCCCTGCGATCCCTCCGGGCGCGTCTTGGCGTCCTTTTCGAGGGCTCCGCGCTCCTCCGCCGGATTAGCGTGCTCGAGAACGTCGAGCTGCCACTGCTCGAGCATCACCACTCGTCCCGCTCCGATGCCCGCGATGCGGCGCGGGAGTTGCTTGCCGAGGTCGGTATCGAGGTCGACGATGACACGATGCCCGTGCAGCTCGGACGAGCTGGCCAACGCCGCGTGGGGCTCGCGCGCGCCATGGCACTCCACCCGCGTCTTCTTCTCCTCGACGAACCGACACTTGGCCTCGATTCACAGGCCGCTCACGAATTCGACGACACGCTGCACGCGTTGCAAAAGAAATACGACTTTGGCGTTGTGATTTTCTCTCACGAGATCCGACACGCATATGGCCCGGTCAACGAGATCGACGTGCTGACAGGCGGGAGGATCGTTGCCCGAGGCACTCGTGAGGCACTCTTGAAGAGCGACGACCCCGTGATTCACGGGCTACTTCATCGACGCGAGCGCGAATGAACAGACGTGGCGAAGCGAGGTTCGGGATTATCTGGCTGCTCAGCGGCACGCTCGTCGTGCTCGCGGCGCTGCTCGTCCTCGCGCGCTATCCGCAGGTCTTTCGCACCGGCACCGAGTACAAGGCGGTGTTCAAGAGCGTCGCCGGTTTGAACAAGGGGGACGAAGTCCGCTACGGCGGGCTTCCCGTGGGCACGGTGACGCGCATGGACATCGATCCGAACGATCCGACGCGCATCATCGTCGCCTTCCGCGTGCGGCGCAGCACGCCGATCCGCGCTGACACCAAGGCGTCGATCACGCAAATCGGATTGCTTGGCGCGCCCTACCTGCACCTCGATCCCGGCTCTCGTTATGCAGCAACCGTCGCCGCCGGCAGCACGCTTCCGACGATCGAGAATCCGAGCTTCCAGGACGCGATGCGTCGTCTCGCCGAGTTCTTCGATCGTACGGATACATTGCTGAGAGGCGCCGAGCGTTTCGCGCGCGCGTCGCCGATCGAGCGGATCGATGCGACGCTGACGCGCATGGACACCCTTCTCGCGATCGCCACGACCGGTGCGCAGTCGAGCTTCAGTCAGATCGACCGCACATTTTCACGCGTCGACAGCGCGAGTCTCAAGCTCTCTCGGCTCATGGACCGGTCGGAGCGTCTTCTTGCCGCACTCGACACGGCGACGCGGACTGCCGGGCCGCAACTCGCCGCCACGCAGCGTGAGGCGGTCGAGTCACTCCACGAGATTCACACCTTGCTCGCGGATTTCCGCGATGCGGTATCGCAGGAAGGCGGCGTCGACCAGATGGTCCGGAATCTCACGATCGCGTCGAACAACATCGCTCGTCTCAGCGAGCGACTCGAGCGCGATCCCTCGAGCATCCTCAAGCAACGGGCGGCGCCGAACAAACCGGTCGGGCCGAGCGTGAAATGAGGGGGCGCGTGATGCGTGGTGCGTGGCGCGTGACGCGGATAGCGTGGCGTGTGGCGTGTGGCGTGTGGCGCGCAAACAGCCGAGGAGTCAGCGCACCACGCACCACGTACTACGCATCACGCATCACGCGTCACGCGCCACTCGCGGCGTTACTCCTGGCCTCCTGCATCCACGGCAAGCTGCCCCCGCAGGAGTTCTATCGCTTGCGGCTGCCCGAGCCGACCGATTCCATAGCTGCCGTCGAGCACAGTGTCACTGCCCCTCAGCTTCCCCAGGGCGGGGTCGCGATCGTCCCCTACGTCGCGCCAGGGCTGTACGGCGACCGCAGCATCGTCTTCCGCATCAACGACACCGAGTACGGATCGTATCCCAACCGGGCGTGGGCGATGCCGGTGCCAGCGATGCTCGGGATGCTCACCGAGGACCTCTTTCGCGGTCATCCCCTCACCCGCGAAGTCGCCGTCTTCGATCCACCCTCGCCCCACTCGTACGCTTACGTCTGGCGCGGACTGGTCCGTGAGCTCGAGGAAGTGGATCGCGGCCGTACCGTGTACGCGGCGGTCAGACTCGAGGCTCGGCTCGTCCGCGCTCGCGATGATTCGGTGATCTGGTCTGGCGGCGCCAGACTGGAGCGGGCCGTTCCGGAAGCGACGATGCCGGCGATCGTCACCACGCTCTCGCAGCTTTCCGTCGAGATCATCAGCCAGCTGCAGGAGTCGGCGCGGGCCGCTCTCGCCGCACCAGCCGCTTCGGCAGCCAGGCCGCCGCTCGGACCGCCGACCTCCCGTCCCTGAGACGGCTAACTGCCCACGAAATGCGCCGCATTGGCACGTCTGCGGGGCACTCGCGTTGCCTTTTGTACCGGCGGTAGCATTTTCACTCAAATCGCTCGAAACATGATCAATCCGGAACGCCTTACGGTTAAGGCCGGCGAAGCTTTGAACGAGGCCGTCACCCTCGCTCGGCGCAACGGCAATCCGGCCGTCTACGATATCCACCTCCTCGCGGCTCTTCTCGACCAGGAGGAGAGCATCGTCGTGCCGATCCTCCAGAAGCTCGGCGCGAGCGTCGCTCAACTGCGCGAGCGGGTGCAGCGCGAGATGTCGCGCTACCCCAAACAGAGCGACGCGCAGCCCAATCTCTCGCGCGAGCTGAATCAGGTCTTCGATCGCGCCGAGGACGAGGCGAAGAAGCTCAACGACGAATACGTCTCCACCGAGCACCTGCTGCTCGCGCTTGCCGAAGTCAAAGGCGCGGAGTCGCGCAATCTGCTCAACGACGTCGGTGTCAACCGCGACGACCTGCTCGAGGCGCTCAAGGCCGTACGCGGCACGCATCGCGTCACCGACCAGAATCCCGAGAACCAGTATCAGGCGCTCGAGAAATACACGCGCGATCTCACCGACGCGGCTCGGAAAGGGAAACTCGATCCAGTCATTGGCCGCGATGAAGAAATACGACGCGTGATTCAAGTTCTCTCACGACGTACGAAGAACAACCCGGTGCTCATCGGTGAGCCTGGCGTCGGCAAGACTGCGATCGTCGAGGGACTCGCGCAGCGGATCGTGAACGGCGACATCCCCGAAGGCCTCAAGGGCAAGAGTCTCGTCGCGCTCGACCTCGGCGCGCTCATCGCCGGCGCCAAGTTCCGCGGCGAGTTCGAGGAGCGTCTCAAGAGCGTGCTGAAGGAGCTCACGCAGAGCGAAGGTCGCTACATCACTTTCATCGACGAGCTGCACACGCTCGTCGGCGCTGGCAAGGCCGAAGGCTCGATGGACGCGGGCAACATGCTCAAGCCAATGCTCGCGCGCGGCGAGCTGCGCGTCGTCGGCGCGACGACGCTCGACGAGTATCGCCAACATGTCGAGAAGGACGCGGCGCTCGAGCGCCGATTCCAGCCAGTGTATGTCGGCGAGCCGAGTGTGGAGAACACGATCGCGATTCTGCGCGGCCTCAAGGAACGGTACGAAGCGCATCACGGTGTCAGGATCACCGACGACGCCATTATCGCAGCCGCGACGCTGTCCCACCGTTATATAGGCGACCGTTTTCTACCCGATAAAGCAATTGACCTCGTCGACGAGGCCGCGTCACGTCTTCGCATCGAGATCGACTCGATGCCGCAGGAGATCGACGAGGTCGAGCGGCGGATCATGCAATTGGAAATCGAGCGCACGGCGCTGCAGAAGGAAAGAGATCCCAGCGCGGTCGAAAGGCGGGAACAAATTGAGCGCGAGCTCGCTCAGTTGAGAGAACGCTCATCAGCGATGAAGGCACAGTGGCAGCAGGAGAAGGAGACGTTAGGCGCTGTCGGCCGCATCAAGCAGGAGATCGACAAGGCCAAGGTCGAGGCGGATCAGGCCACCCGAACCGGCGATCTCGCGAAGGCCGCCGAGATCACCTATGGGCGTATTCCGCAGCTGCAGAAGCAGATGAGCGACGCGGAGCTGAAGCTCGCGTCGCACGACGGGCGGCCGCAATTCCTCAAGGAAGAGGTGACCGCCGACGACATCGCCGAAGTCGTCGCGCGCTGGACCGGCATTCCCGTCACGCGCCTTCTCGAGAGCGAGCGTGAGCGCCTGACGAAGCTCGATGCCGAGCTCGCCGAGCGCGTCATCGGACAACCGGAAGCGGTGCGTGCCGTCGCCGACGCCGTTAGGCGGTCGCGCGCCGGACTGCAGGATCCCAACCGGCCGATCGGGTCGTTCATCTTCCTCGGCCCCACGGGCGTCGGCAAGACGGAGACGGCGCGGGCGCTCGCCGACTTCCTCTTCGACGACGAGCGAGCGATGGTCCGAATCGACATGTCCGAGTATATGGAGAAGCACGCCGTCGCTCGACTCATCGGCGCGCCGCCGGGATACGTTGGCTACGAGGAGGGCGGGCAGCTCACCGAAGCCGTTAGGCGCCGGCCCTATGCGGTGATCCTTTTCGACGAGATCGAGAAGGCGCATCCGGACGTCTTCAACATTCTTCTGCAGATCCTCGACGATGGCCGTTTGACTGATTCCCAGGGGCGCACGGTCGATTTCAGAAATACCGTCATCATCATGACGTCGAACATCGGGAGCCCGTTCATCCTCGAGCACGCGCGCGGCGATTGGGCGCTCGTCGAGACGCAGGTGATGGCCGAGATGCGGCGCGTGTTCAAGCCCGAGTTCCTGAACCGCGTCGACGATATCATCATCTTCCGGCCGCTCGGCCAGGATCAGATCGAGAAGATCGTCGACCTGCAGCTCAAGCGACTGGAGAAGCTGCTCGCCGACCGGAAGATTACGATACTGGTAACACCGGACGCGAAACGAGTACTGGCTGAAGAAGGCTACGATCCCGCCTTCGGCGCGCGGCCGCTGAAGCGATCGATTCAACGGCTGATCCAGAATCCGCTGGCGATGGCGGTGCTCGACGGCCAGTTCAGCGATGGCGACACGGTGGTGGTAGATGTCGGCCCGAACGGCCAGCTGCAAATGCACCGGCCGATGGAGGAACCGGCCGTAGCGAGTGGCGCGTGATGGTTGGCGGGGCGCGTGGTGCGTGGCGCGTGGCGCGTGGCGCGTGGCGCGTGGCGCGTGGCGCGTGGTGCGTGTCGGGTGGCGCGTGGCGCGTGGCGCGTGGCGCGTGGCGGGTGGCGGGTGGCGCGTGGCACGTAGTACGTAGCACGTAGCACGTAGCGCGTAGGGGTCTGCTTTTGTCGACGTTTGAGCTAAGGTGATTCCATCAAGCGATGACCTGAATTGGATGGCGGCCGCACTGCAAGAGGCGAGTGCGGCCGCTTCGCATGGCGACGTCCCCGTCGGCGCCATCATCATCAGCGAAGGGCAGGCACTCGCCCGGACCTCCAACCGCACTTTTCGTGATCAAGACCCCACCGCTCACGCCGAGGTTCTCGCCATCCGAGCAGCGTCCCAATCGTTAGGCACCTGGAATCTTGGAGGGTGCACGCTCTACGTCACCCTCGAGCCATGCGCGATGTGCGCGGGCGCGATCGTTCTCGCGCGGCTCGATCGCGTGGTGTTCGGCGCGTGGGACGACAAGGCGGGGATGGCTGGATCGGTCGGAGACTTGCTGCGACATCCGCGGTTGAACCATCGTCCGGAGCTGCAGGCGGGGGTTCGGGCCAGCGAGTGTGCGGAGTTGCTCCGGGCATTTTTCACTGAACGTCGCTCGGAAAAGGCGAACTGAAACAGCGAACTGAAAAGAGCTCGCTCTTTTTCAGTTCGCTGTTTCTACGGGCAATTCGATCCGCGACGCATATGCCAGGGCCGATGGACAATCGCAACGAAGCAGCCAATCTTGATCAGACCAACAACACACCTCGACCATGCGTGCTCTCATCCTGCTGCTCAGCGTGTTCGTTCTCGTCGGGGCGCCGTTAGGCGTCATTAGAGCTCAGGAGCCACCGGCGACGATACCAATCGACCTGGCTCTCGGCCTTCTCGATGAAAGTTCGGATGTCTACGGCAGTCACGCGCCGACGATCACCGTCGGTCGCGCGCCCGACGGATTTCCATCGACTCTTACCTCGTTGCAGGGGGCCAACATTCTGGGAGGCCTGTCGGATTCGCGCAGTATGACTCTCGTGCTGAAAGCGACACTGCCGCCTAACCAGGTGCTGACCTCGTTCGATAAGCAGCTCACCGCGTCTGGCTGGGGTCCGCCACCTCCGCCCCCCGATGTCGATCGCGGCGGCTTCACCTCCGATTCGTATTCGGGCTCGTTTGGCAATCTTTATTGCAGCGACAGCGCCGCCGTCATCCTTTCCTACTCACCGGCGCCTCGCGGCGGGACATACATCAAAGCCCGGTACAGCCGCGATCGAGAATCCAGCTTTTGTGCCCCGCGGCGAGTCCAGTCAATGGGCTTACCTGCTTTGAAGTTTCCGATACTCCTTCCACCAAGGGGCATGATGCAAGGATCGGGCGGAGGAGGAAGCGGTGGTCGAACAATCGAGACCAGAGCTGAATTGACGGGACCACTAAGCCCGGCCGAGGTGATTCCGCACTATGTGAAGCAATTGGAAGCGGCAGGTTGGAAGATGGGAAGTCTGGCATCGAGCGGCGACGTGTCGGTCACATCCGCCGAGGCCAAGGACCCAGAGGGGAAGCTGTGGCGCGGCGCCTTGATCGCGCAACGCGTGGGCGAAACCGAGTTGCAGGTGGCCCTCAAGATGGCGAAATCATCGCCTTGATGATTGGCCGCGCTTCGCGCTTACGGCAGCACGGCGGCGAACTGAGAAAAGAGCTCGCTCTTCTTTCAGTTCGCCGTTCTACGGAAGCACGGGCAACTCGATCCGCGACGGATACCGAGCTGAGTGATAGACCCGCTCCGTCGCCTTCGTGAAATCCGAATCCTTGGCGTGGTAGATATCGACGAACTTCTGCGGATTGCGGTCGACCAGCGGGAACCAGCTGCTCTGAATGTGCACCATGATCCGGTGCCCCTTCTTGAATGTGTGCAGCACGTCGTCCGTTCCGAACGTCACTTCTTCAACTTTGCCAGGTACGAACGCCTCGGGCTTCGCGTAGCTGTGGCGGAACTTGCCCCGCATCACATCGCCGCGGACGAGCTCCTGAAATCCACCCGTCGTCGCCGTCGTCGTCGAATCGGCCGACGCCGCGTCGGGGTGAACGTCGATCACCTTCACGATCCAGTCACCATCAGTGCCAGTGGTAGACACGAACAGTGTCGGCCGCAACGATCCGGCGATCGTCAGGTCGTTGGCGAGCGGCTCCGTCTGATACACCAGCACATCCGGCCGCGCCGACGTGAAGCGTTGGTCGTATGCCATGTAGTCGGGCTTCATCGTGGTGTTCGGCCGCTCGAGGAAGGGAACGGGCTTCGCCGGGTCGCTCACATATTGATCGAAGGCATCACCTTCGTTGCCTAACGGCTCGGTCAGCGAGAGCGTGCCATTCGCGTGCAGATACAGCGCCCGCGGCGTCGCGGTGCGCGGCGGCCACGAGTCGAACGTGCGCCAGCGATTCGTGCCGGTCTCGAACGCCGTCGCCGGCGCGAGGGCGAGGTCCTCGCCGCCCTCGAGGTAATGCTTGAAGAACGGAAACTCGATGCTGTCTCGAAAGAACTCGCTCGTTCGCGATCCGAAGCGCAACTCACCGAGGGCGTCGCCGTTTCCGCGACTCCACCCGCCATGCGACCATGGCCCGAGCGCGATGCGGTTCACCGTCGACGGACTTTGCTTCTCGATCGATTCGTGGACGATCAGCGCGCCGCGCAGATTGTTCGCGTCGTACCAGCCGCTCACCGCGAGCACCGCGGGCGTGACGTTCTTCAGGTGCGGTCCCACGCGACGCGCCTCCCAGAATGCGTCGTCGGTGCCGTGATTCATCATGTCGATCCAGAATGGCGCGCGTCCCTTGAGGTACAGCTTATCGGCGTTCGCGAGCGGTCCCATCTTGAGGAAGAACGCATAGCCGTCATCGGTGCCGAAGTCGAATCGCCCCGGATGTTGCGTCGTCGGCGCCGGGCGCGCGAGCCCACTCGTCGCGAAGAACTCGAATGCGCTGGCGAGCCAGAACGCGCCATGGTGGTGGACGTCGTCGCCGAGAAACCAATCCGCCTGCGGAGCCTGCGGCGAGACCGCCTTGAGCGCCTGATGAGCATTCACTAACGACGCTGCGGCGAAGAAGCCCGGATACGAGATGCCCCACTGGCCGACGCGACCACTGTTATGCGGGACGTTCTTGATCAACCAGTCGATCGTATCGTAGGTGTCGGTGCTCTCATCCGTCGACCGCGCGCCCGCCATCCCGCGCCACGGCGTCATGTGCACGAAGTCGCCGTCGGACATGTATCGCCCGCGCACGTCCTGATAGACGAAAATGAATCCTTCGTCGGTGAACCGCGGTGACGGACCGAGAAATCGCGGATACGCGGTCGCGCCGTAGGGACCGACGCTGTACGGGGTCCGGGTGAGCATGATCGGGTACGTGCGCGACGTGTCGCGCGGCTGATAGACAGCCGTGAAGAGCTTCGTTCCGTCGCGCATCGGGATGCGGATCTCGCTCTTCAGATAACGACTCGCGAGCGAATCCGATTGCTGCCCATAGGCCGCGACGGGAAGCGAAAGCCAGAGAACACCGATCACCGCGCGTGTCACGACGGTCCGCATGGCCCACCTGGTGGAACGTAGGGAAGCCGCTAATTGAACTCCGAATCGGGCTCCTGCCAAGTCCTCGGTGCGGGCTCACACCCCTTGCGCATACCACGCCGGTATACCATGATCGCCCCGCGACGGTGCATTCTCTCCTTCCTCGTCCCATAGCCAGTCATGCGCAGACTCACTTCGTTAGGCGCGCTGCTACTTCTGCTCGCCACTTCGCCCGCGCTCGCCCAGCAGGGCGGCAGCCAGCCGGACTCACTCTACTCGCGCGAGCATTACGACAAAGCCGAGTATATGGTGCCGATGCGCGATGGTGCGAAGCTTTACACCATCGTTTACACACCGAAGGACACCTCGCAGGCGGTGCCGATCATGCTCCTCCGCACCCCCTACGGCATCCCTCCCTATCCCCTCACCGAATATCGGCGCGTCCTCGGACCGTCGCCGGAGTTCGACCGCGACGGATTCATCTTCGTGTATCAGGACGCCCGCGGGAAATTCCGATCGGAAGGGACGTTCCGCGTCATGAATCCCTACAAGCCCAACAAGCGCGGGCCGCAAGACGTGGACGAGAGCAGCGACAACTACGACACCATCGACTGGCTGCTCAAGAACATCCCACATAACAACGGGCGCGTGGGGCAGTGGGGGATTTCCTATCCCGGGTGGCAGACGGCGATGGGGATGATCGCCGCGCATCCGGCGCTCAAGGCGTCGTCGCCACAGTCGTCGCCCTCAGACATGTTCATCGGCGACGACTTCCACCATAACGGCGCCTTCCGCTTCATGTACGCGTTCAACTGGCTGTCCGGGAACGCCCGCCCGCGTGGCGCCCAGACGACCGAGCGTGGCCGTCCCTTCGATTACGGGACGACCGATGCGTACCATTTCTTCCTCGACATCGGCACCGTCCAGCGCGTCAACGATCTGTACTTCCACAACCAGCTGCCGACCTGGAACGACTTCCTCGAACATCCCAACTACGACAGCTACTGGCAGGATCAGAACGTCCTCAAAGACCTGAAGAACATCACGCCCGCGGTGCTCAACGTCACCGGCTGGTTCGATCAGGAGGACTTCTACGGTCCGATGAGCATTTACTATGCGATCGAGAAGAACAATCCCGGCAACAAGAGCACGCTCGTCGTCGGTCCGTGGAATCACGGCGGCTGGGGCGCCGGGGGCGGCGACTCGCTCGGTCCCGTCAAATTCGGTTCCCCGACCGGGGAGTATTTCCGCACGCAAGTTCAGCTGCCGTTCTTCAAGCACTATTTGAAGGACACGCCTGGCGTTCCCCCCGAAGCGGTCGTCTTCGAGTCGGGCACGAACGTCTGGAAGACCTACGACAGCTGGCCGCCGAAGCAGGCCGTCAAGCGCAACCTCTACCTCCAGCCTAACGGCAAGCTCGCCTTCACCGCGCCCACCGCCTCCGGCTCGGCGTACGACAGCTACGTCGACGATCCGGCGCATCCGGTGCCGTTCACCACCGAGAAGCGGCCGACGCAGGGATTCCTCTGGATGGTGGAAGACCAGTGGTTCGCGTCGACGCGTCCCGACGTCCTCGTCTATCAGACCGATCCGCTCGACCAGGACCTGACGATTGCCGGCCCGATCATCGCCAAGATGCGCGTGTCGACCTCCGGCACCGACGCCGACTTCATCGTCAAGCTCGTCGACGCGTTCCCCGATAATCCCCCAAGCACAGTAGTCGCCGACTTCGCCGTGCAGCAGCAGCAGGGCGGCCGGCTCGCCGCGCGTGATCAGCGAATGCGAAACTATCAGATGCTCGTCGGCGCCGAGGTGTTCCGCGCGAAGTATCGCAACAGCTACTCGAAGCCGGAGCCGATGGTGCCGAATCAGGTGACGCCGCTCGAGTGGGACCTGCGCGACAAGAACCACACCTTCCAGAAGGGCCATCGCATCATGGTGCAGGTGCAGAGCAGCTGGTTCCCGCTCATCGACCGCAACCCGCACAAGTTCATGGACATCTACACGGCGAAGCCATCGGACTTCACGCCGGCGACACAGCGTATCTACCACTCACCGGCGCAGCCGTCACACCTCGAGTTACTCGTTATGCCCTGACCGTGAAGCGTGACGCGCCACTCGCCACACTCACAGCAACCAGCAACTACAACCAGCCACCATGACAGCACTCAAACGCATCGCGACCGTGATGCTACTCGCGTGTCCAGGCGTTCTCGCCGCGCAGTCGGGTACCGTCGCTGGAACGGTCGTCGCCATCGGCAGTCAGCGCCCCCTCGCCGGCGTCGAAGTTGGCGTCGCCGGTATCGCGGGACGAGGCGCCATCACCGACGGCTCCGGACGATTCAGACTTACTGATCTCTCCGGATCCACCGTCGTGTTGAACGTCAGATTCCTCGGCTATCGCCCCGTCATCGACACCGTGCCCGTCGGCAAGACGGACATTCGCATCGAGCTGAGCGAGCGCGCGCTCGAGTTGAACCAGGTCGTCGTCACGGGTACGGCCGGCGGCGCGCAGACGCGCGAGCTCGGCACCGCCGTGTCGGTGGTGAACGTCGCGGATGTCACCGCGCAGAACGCAATTCCATCCCTTCAGGGATTGATCAACGGGCGCGCGGCGGGCGTCAACATCATCCAGACAACGGGTCAGGTGGGCGCCGGCTCGCAGATTCGCATTCGTGGCGTCGGATCATTCTCGCTGTCGAGCACTCCGCTCGTGTACGTCGACGGCGTGCGCGTCAACAATAACTCCACCGGCATCGTGTCGCGCTTCAACGACATCGCGCCCGAAGAGATCGCGAGCATCGAGATCATCAAGGGTCCCGCGGCCGCGACGCTTTACGGCACCGAGGCGGCGCGCGGCGTCATCAACATCATCACCAAGCGCGGCGATCCCGGCACCACCAAGTACACCTTCAGCGCCCAGACCGGCCAGCAGTGGTTCCAGGATGCCGCTGGGCGCTTCCGCACGAACTACTGGCTGAACCCGGCGGACAACACGCTCTGGTCGATCAACATGGTCAAGAGCGAAGCCGAGCGCGGTACGCCACTCTTCCGCACCGGTGACTTGCATAACTACAGCGTGAGTGCCAGCGGCGGAGCCGGGATCTACCGGCACTACGTCGCTGCCGACGTCAGCGACGCCCAGGGCATCGTCACCGCGAATGCACGCACTCAGAAGAACCTCCGCGCCAACCTCTCGGTCGTCCCGAACAGCAAGGTGAGCATCGAGACGAGCGCCGGCTACCTAACGAGCTGGACGTCCACCACGGGCGAGGGTGGCTCGGCGAGCGCAATCTGGGGTGAGCTTGCCCTGCCGCAGCGCACCGTCGCCGCGTGTCCTTACCTCTTCAATCCTGTCCCGCGCGGCTGCGGCTGGGCGCGCGGCAGCATCGTGTCACCACCGGAAGTGTACGCGCAGACGCAGAACTGGCAGGACGTACGTCGCTTCACCGGCAGCGCCTCCATTCGATATGAACCCTTCTCATGGATGTCGCACCGCTTTCTCGTCGGCACCGACTACACGATGGAAGACCTGAACACGTTCCTGCCGTATCAGACCGACTCCGTCATCGTCTTCTTCCTCGGTTCGCGCTTCGACGGCTCGCGATCGGAGACGACCAAGCAGACGACATACAACACGTACGACTACGCGGGCTCGGTGCACTTCAATGTCAGGCCGCAACTCGTGTCGAAGAGCACCGTCGGTTTCCAGTATTACACCAACAGGCTGGACTCCCTCAGCGCATCCGGAACGCACTTCCCGACGCCGGGTCTTTCGACAATCTCGGCGACGGGTACGAAAGGCGCGCCATTGTCGAACCGCGTCGTGAACAACACCCTCGGCGGTTACTACCAGCAGGAATTCGCTTTCAGCGATCGCCTCTTTTTGACAGGCGCCGTTCGCGTCGACAACAACAGCGCGTTCGGCAGCGACACCAAGTTCACCACGTACCCAAAGGTGAGCGCGTCGTGGGTCGCCAGCGACGAACCCCGCGCGCGCGCGTTCATCCCATCCTTCATCAATCAGCTGCGGCTCCGCGGCGCGTACGGCGGCTCGGGTCAGCAGCCACTCGTCAACACGGCACTCCGCACGCTCACGCCGGTGTCGGGGCCTAACGGCACCACGACGCTGACGAACAACACGATCGGCAATCCCGAGCTCAAGCCGGAACGCGTGCTCGGCACCGAGCTCGGTTTCGAGGCGGGAATGTTCGACGACCGCTTCGGGGTCGACCTCACGCTCTATCGTGACGTGTCGCGCGACGCCATTCTCGCGAGCACCGTCGCGCCGTCGACGGCTTTCGGCGCGAGCACGCAGTACATCAACGCCGGCCAGATCAACAAGAAGGGTTACGAGCTCGCGCTCAAGGGCCAGCTCGTGAATCGGCCGAGGTTTGGTTGGGATGTGCAATTCAACCTCGCCGGCGTGACGTCGAAGATCATCAGGCTCCGCTCGGAGACCGATACGCTGATCAACGTCACCGGTGGCAACACCGCCGTCGGCACGGTCGGCGACGTGTTTCACAAAGTTGGATATTCGCCATTCGATCTGTTCACCTATCGCGTCGTGAGCGCGACGTACGACGCGGCAACGAAGACGGCGATCAACGCGATGTGCGATGACGGACACGGTGGTACCATTGCCTGCTTCGTTCCCGGCACGTCCACCATTCAGGCTCCGCTCATTTACGTCGGCCACTCCATCCCGACGACGACGGGCGCGCTGATCAACACTGTCCGCTTCAGCAGCTTCCGGCTGTACGTGATGACCGACTTCCAGCGCGGGTTCAAGAAGACGGACACGAACTACGAGCAGATGTGTCAGGTCTTCGCCGCGTGCCTCGAGAACATCTATCCCGAGCGCTACGCTCCCGAGGTCGTCGCACAGGCGCAGAACGGCGGCGTGTTGCAGGACTACTGGATTCGTTCAGCGGCCTTCATCAAGCTGCGCGAGGTCTCCCTCACCTACGACGCGCCGGTTCACGCCATTCGCTACCTCGGCGCGAAGTCGATGTCGATCTCGTTGAGTGGCCGCAACCTCGCGACGCACACGCGCTACACCGGTCTCGATCCCGAAAACAGCTTGACGCCCGCCAACGGCGGCGCCAGCGATCGCATCGGCACCGACCAAACCGAGTTCCCGCAGCTCACGTCGTTTGTGATTGGCGTGCGGCTTGGCTATTGAGTGGCGCGTGATGGGTGGCGCGTGATGCGTGATGCGTGAACTGAATACCTCAACTATGACTGCGATGCGCTATATCATTTCCGAATTCAAACTTACCCGGGCTGGCGCGTCACGCGCCACGCCGCACGCGCCACGCGAACGGCGCCACGCGTCGCGCGCCACGCGACACGGTTTGCTCGGCGCGATCATCGTCTTCGCCGCCGCGTGCAGTACTTCTGACTTACTGAAGGTGCAGGCGCCGAACTCCGTGCCTGCCGACATCTACTCCAATCCCGCGTACGCGACGCTGATGGTGAACAGCGTCATCAGCGACTTCGAGTGCGCCTTCGGCTCGTTCGTCGTCGGTGAGGGAATCGCCACCGACGAGCTCCACGATGCGTCGCTCAACAATGGGAACTGGAACCTCGACCGCCGCGACAACGGCTTCACGTCGGGATTCTACGGAACGACCTCGTGCACGACCCAAACGGGGATCTACACGCCGCTGTCCACCGTGCGCGGCGAGGCGGATGCCGCCCTCAAGAGCTTGAGCGGCTGGAGCACGACCCAGGTGCCGAACCTCACGACGCTCCAGGCGCAGGCGAATCTGTACTCGGGCTTCACCTATGCCGCGTTAGGCCAGTCGATGTGTCAGGCTGCCTTCGACATGGGGCCGCTCGTCGATCAGAAGGGGATGTTCACGCTCGCCGAGTCGCGATTCACGGCGGCGATCACCGCCGCGCAGGCTGCCAACCTAGCGAGCGTGTTGAATGCCGCGTACGCTGGCCGCGCGCGCGTCCGGCTGTATCTGCACAACAACACCGGCGCCGCCGCCGACGCGGCGCTGGTGCCGGCGAACTTCGTGTTCAACGCGACGATGGACGCGACCAACGCGCGGCGGTTCAATCACGTCTTCCAGGCGATCTCCACGTCCGGCAATGCGACGGTGGAGACGACGGCGCGCTCGCTCAAGACCGAGAATGGCGAAGTCGACCCACGGTCGGCGATGGTGAAGCTCAACACCACGCCAGCGGACGGCATCAACCAGATCTACATCCCCGCGAAGTACAACGCGGCGACGCTGACGGCCGGCGAAGCGATCCCGATGCCGATCACTCGTTATGCGGAAGCGCAGCTGGTCCTCGCCGAGGCCCAGGGCGGCGCCAATGCCGTGAACATCATCAACACCATGCGTGCGGCCGTGAATCTCCTGCCCTACACCGGACCAACCGATGCCGCGTCGATCACGAACCTGATCGCCAGCGAGCGGCAGCGCGTGCTCTTCCTCGAGGGCTTCCGCGGCTACGACATCGAGCGATTGAATCAGCCGCTCGTCCCAGCCGTGGGCTCAGCGTACCTGCAGGGCGGTGTGTACGGTGGAACGGTCTGCCTCCCAGTGCCCGACATCGAGCGCGACAACAATCCGAATGTGGTCGCGTCGCAGATCATTACGGGCGTTCGCGGGCAATTCACGATTCCGTAAAATGGCAGTGGGCGGAGGGCAGAGAGCAGAGAGTGCGGAATCGGAATGAAGCCGGCAAGCCTTGCTTGCCGGCTTCCTTGTTCGTACTCCGTGCCAACAACCCTCTGCCCTCCGCCCCCTAAATCCGGACGTGCGCTGCGTCACGGCAGGGAGGCTGCAAAGCTCATAGCGGAACTGCGATGACCATCATCGCAAAATGCGAGAGTCACTCCACATATTGGACGCGGTCGCTGGAGGGACAGTGGCGACCGATGCGCATCCCATCTTCTACGACGCTTCCGATCCCGCGCCGTCGCTCGACGAGCGGCGTGACGGGACGAGGGGGAAGGGACCATGCGCACTCGAATTCTCGTGGCATTGATAGCGGCCGGCGCGTTGATCACAGCCTGTAGCTCCAGCAGCGATCACCTGACGGGAAGTTCGACGCCCAACATCTCACGCATCGTGGTTTCGCCGGGGCACGATAGCATACTCGTCGGACAGACCGCGACACTCACGGCGGTGGCGGTCGATGATGCTGGCCGACCAATTCGTGGCCTCACCTTCGCGTGGGTATCATCGCAGGCGCGCGTCGCGCCCGTGGCTGCCGGAACTCCGAGCGACACCGCGCACTCCATTGGCGATTCGGTCGGCATCACACAGATCACGGCGTCGGTCGGGGGCGTGACGAGTGACCCGACGAACCTAACTGTGCTGCCGCTCATGGTGGCCCCACCTCCCGCCGACACCGATACTACCCGCACCGCGCTGATTGCCTGTGGTGGTGTCAACATGCGTGTAGGCAGGTGGACAGCGCACTTCACCGAATCGTACGCCTTCTCGACGAGCGGCGTCGATAGCGACGGATTTCCGCGCACGTACAACCTCCAAACGTCGGGCGACTTCAGCGCGTCGTTGACGCTCGTACGCGACGACTACCTGGAAGCGATCTTCGAGGGTCAATTCCAGGGCAGCGTAGCTATTCACGATCGCTCAACCTTAGAGCGGAGCGACGGCGATGTGGCGAGCGAGACTGATGACGGTGCAGGTCCCATGTTGTCGGCGGTCTCGCTCGGCTACTCGCCAGAGATCCTGTACCTGTACATCGACAAGGCTACCTGCCATTACCAATTCTCAGCTCCTCAAGCGTATGTCATGGCTACCTTCGTTACGACGGATCAGCAGGGCCACAATGCCTCGAGTCAGTCGCCGGATCTCACAGGTTTTATCTACAGCCGATACATCCCACTCGATGGTTTGTCTGGAAGCACGCCCTCGTTGAGCGGTCGCGGTGCCTTCGTCGCGGGCATATGGACCGATACGAGAGCGGTCGGCTACGACAATCCGAATCCGCCGGCCAGCGCACCGTTAGGCTACTATTGGGGCGGCTCCTTGGCCACGATGGGAATGTACGAAAGTGGTCTGGCTGTCAGTGGACAGGCTGGCTCGGCGGACGTGTCGTGGAGCTTCACACCAAAGCGCTGATCTAGATACTCGAACATGGCGCCTCTCTCTTCCGCAACTCAGGGAGCGGCGCCACGGTAAGAAACGCTCGTAATCGTCGCCTCATACTAATTTCCATTTCGGTGATAGAAGCTTGCATCCCGACGGTTAACCCCCAGTGCCAATCGCATGGGACGTATCACGAGGGTATTTGGGCAGCACGATGAGAAAACTTTAAAACAGCTCGAAGACGTCGCGTCCCGAGCCGACGCCGCCGCGCTCATGGCCGACGGGCATCTCGGCTACGTCATGCCGATCGGCGGGGTCGCGGCGTACGACGACAAAGTCTCCGTCGTTGGCGTCGGGTTCGACATCGCCTGCGGCAACGCGGCGATTCGAACGAACCTGCACGCGTCGTCGTACTCGCGCGACGAGTGGCAGACCCTCGCCGACGAGATCGCTTCGAGCATCAGCTTTGGTGTCGGCCGCACCAACGCCGCGGACGACGCGCCGACCGACGATCCTCTCTTCGAGAGCGATGCCTGGTCACTACTTCCGAAGGACTCGAACGCGCGCGCGCTCCTCGCGAAGGCACGTGCGCAGTTAGGCACCGTCGGCTCGGGCAATCATTACGTCGACGTCTTCGCCGACGAGAACGACCAGATCTGGGTGGGAGTGCACTTCGGCTCGCGCGGCCTCGGCCACACCATCGCGAGCGGATTTCTCGCGCTGTCGCAGGGCAAGAAGTGGACGGAGCGCGTGAAGGAAGCCGAGGCGCTGCTCGATCTGAAGTCGCCGATTGGCCACGACTACTGGCACCTGATGGAGCTCGCCGGCGAGTATGCGTACGCCGGGCGCGAGTGGGTTGCGCGAAGAGTGGTGGACATCCTCGGCGGCAAGGAGCTCGAGCTCGTCCACAACCATCACAACTTCGCGTGGCGCGAGGAGCAGGTGATCAATGGCGAGCCCCGCGAAGTCGTCGTCGTGCGCAAGGGTGCGACGCCGGCGTTTCCGAACCAGAAGGGCTTTATCGGCGGCTCGATGGGCGACGACGCGGTGATCGTGCGCGGTGCGCCCTCCAGCGAGGCGCAGCCCGACGCGCTCTACTCCACCGTGCACGGGGCCGGACGCGTCATGTCGCGCACGCAGGCCGCAGGGAAGAGCAAAGGTTGGGGAAAGAAGAAGCGCATTGTCGCACCGGGACTCGTGTCCGAGGAGATGCTCAAGAAATGGGTCGTCGACGAGAAGCAAGTCATCCTTCGCGGCGGCGGTCTCGACGAAGCCCCGCACGCGTACCGGCGGCTGCCGGAAGTGCTGAAGGCGCAGGGGGACACGATCAAGGTCCTGCACACTCTGCGGCCGCTGATCGTCGTGATGGCGGGCGCTGACGAGTTCGACCCGTACAAAGACTAGAAACTCCCGACGTGTACTCGACCTGCCTCTTCTGCCATCAATCGCTCGGCGCCAACGAATCCATCGAGCACTTCCCGGTGGGACGTCGTCTAGCGTTCGATGCAATCAAAGGGCGGCTCTGGGTCGTTTGTCCGCACTGCCTGCGCTGGAATCTCACGCCGCTCGAAGAGCGATGGGAAGCAATCGAGGAGTGCGAGCAGCTGTTTCGCGATCAGCGCCTGCGCGCGCAGACTGACGAGATCGGTCTCGCCAAGCTTCCCGAAGGACTGCAGCTCGTGCGCATCGGGAAGCCACTGCGTCCCGAGTTTGCCGCGTGGCGGTACGGGAATGTTTTTCGGGCTCGCTTTCGGCGAACAGCGCTCTGGTTCGGCGGCGGCGTTGTGGCAGCCGGAAGCGGCGCCGCTGTTGGGCTCGCGACGGGCGCCGTGCAGGCGGCGACCGCCGTCGTGACGGTCTTTCCCCCCGTCGCGTACTGGATCGGAATCCTGTTGTACCAAAGCGTGCGCGGGTACCGTGACTACCTACGTGTTATCCATGTGCCTCGTGAGGCAGGTGGTCGGCCGTACACCGTCTTCGGGGCGAATATCAAGGAGACTGATCTCGCACCTGGACCAACGCCTGACGACTGGACGCTGAACTTCCGGCACGCGCTCGGTGTCGAGCCGCTCCGCGGAGCCGCCGCCCGCCGCGCGTTAGGCGTTCTTCTCACTCGGGTGAATTCGACTGGTGCGGGAGCGAGTTCGACGCGCGCCGCAGTCGAGCACCTCGTCAGCGTCGGCGGGCCAGGCAAGTACCTCGACGAGCTAGCAGCGAAGTCGCAAGGCTTGGCAGGGAATTATCTGGAGGAACGCGCGCGCTTCCGGCGCGGCGAATTTCTTTATAGCAAAGACGTACGCTTCGGGAAGCAGGAGCCGAGAAATCGTGGGGCGCTGCCGAATCTCTCGGTGGAGGAGCGCCTTGCGCTGGAGATGGCGGTCCACGAGGAGGATGAACGTCGCGCGCTGGAAGAGGAGATCGAGCCGCTAAAAGCAGCGTGGCGAAACGCCGAGGAAATAGCCGCAATCGCAGACGATCTCCTCACGACTCCCGAAGCCAGGGAGTTCATCCGGCAACATCGGCCAACCAAACAACGCTGAGTGCATTGACGACTGCAGGCTCGCGCGCCAGAGTAATCCGTCCCGCCGGCCAGTGAGATATCCTCCATCAACCGCCAATGTCCATCGTGAGACCCCGTCGCCTTCGCGCTCGCCGCGTCTCGATTGCCCTGCTGTCGTTAGGCGCCTTCGCCACTCCGTTGCCACTCCGCGCTCAGCGCGTCAGTGCGCCTGTCGCATCGCCGTCCACCAAGGACCTCGACGCATACATCCAGCACGCCGTCGCCGATTGGGGCATCGCCGGACTGGCGATCGCCATCGTCCACGACGACTCCGTCGTCTACGAGCGCGGCTTCGGCGTCCGCGAAGCAGGGAAGCCCGAGCGCGTCGATCCGCAGACGCTGTTCGCCATCGGCTCGAACACGAAGCTCTTC
>JADMIO010787615.1_pt1 | contig 26408 bp, 25 predicted proteins | sample 8958161 | NCBI WGS metagenome assembly JADMIO01 (sample SAMN16585339, study PRJNA669376) | soil metagenome | isolation source: Crop rotation soil | place: USA: Cullars Rotation, Alabama | collected 2011 | reverse complement strand
GTGCGGCCGCGACTTCAAGTCACGTGAATTCCAAGCTTCGGATCCCACTGTGCTTCTCGTACTTGTTGAACGGTGACCTTAAGAACTGCGTCACCAACGAATGTCTGCGGCCAAACAGCGTTAAGCAACTCGTCCTTGGTCACCATCTGACCGGGACGTTGCAGCAGGTAATGAAGTAACGCGAACGCTTTCGGCCTGATTTTGAGCGCCTCGCGGCCTCTCCACAGGCATTCGTTAACGAGATCGAGTGAAAAGCGATCGAAGGCGATCCGGTTCTCGTTGGCTATGGGCTTCAAAGAAGGCAGACCCCCATATTCCTATCGCGTATTTTGAATACGATTTGGGTCGCGGGAATGGTCCAAAAAACATTACCACACGTTTACCGAAACTTTATGACTGCGTTGACGGCGATCTCTATATTCATGGACGTTGAAGGTTTGAGGCTTAACTGACCAGGACACTTAGAGGAGTTTGCTATGAAGAGAGTATTCGTAAAATTCGGGTTGCTCGCGGTGATCGCGCTGATTTCAGCGGGCGTTCCGGCGAAGGCGCAGAGCCTTAGATACAAGCTAACCGTAAACATTCCATTCGAATTCACGGTGATGGACAAGAAACTGCCGGCCGGCAAGTACTCGATCGGCCGGTCGCAAGTGAGTGAGGGAGATTTGATCATTCAAATCAGCCGCGTGGACGGCGATGAGAGCGTGTCTCGCATCACCATCCCAGTTGTCTCCCGTGACGTTACCAAAGACGGCTTGCTGGTGTTTCACCAGTACGGAGATGAGTACGTGCTGGCGGAAATTTGGCCGGCGGGCGGAAACACCGGGCGAGCACTGCCGAAGTCGCGCACCGAACGTGAGCTTGAGCAAAAAGGTGGAGACCAGAAGGTCGCTCAAGTTCGATTCTAACCAGACAGTCGCAAGTACTTTCAGAAACTAGACAAGCCACGGATGGCCAGCAACATCCGTGGCTTATTTTTAGCGAAAGCAGTTTCACGCAAAGGCGCAAAGTGAAGACGCACAGACGCAAAGGTTTCTGAGTGCCTTTGCGTCTTCACTTTGCGCCTTTGCGCGAAACTCTTATGCTACTCGAGGCGGTAGTTCGGGGCTTCCTTGGTGATGATGACGTCGTGAACGTGCGACTCTTTGAGACCCGCTGAGGTGATGCGCAGGAAGCGCGTGCGTTCCTGAAACTCAGCGACCGTGCGGCAGCCCGTGTAACCCATGCCGGAACGAAGACCGCCGACGAGTTGAGTCACCATTTCCGCGAGCGTGCCTTTGTACGGAACGCGTCCTTCGATTCCTTCCGGCACGAGCTTGGCGTCGTTCTCGGTCATGTCCTGTGCGTAACGATCGCGCGAACCTTCGCGCATCGCACCGATCGATCCCATCCCGCGATACGACTTGAATGAGCGGCCCTGGAACAGGATCACTTCGCCGGGCGCTTCTTCCGTTCCGGCAAACAGCGAACCGATCATCACGACGTCTGCGCCGGCCGCGATCGCCTTCGCCACGTCGCCCGAAAACTTCACGCCGCCGTCCGAGATCACCGGCACGTTCTTCTCGCGTGCGGCTTTAACACAACTCGAAATCGCCGTTATCTGCGGCACGCCCGCGCCGGTTACAACGCGCGTCGTGCAAATCGATCCTGGTCCAATTCCGACTTTGATCGCATCGACGCCGGCGTCGATCAGCTCCTGCGCGCCCGCGGTCGTGCCGACATTCCCGGCGATGAGATCTGTTTCGCCGTGTCGTTTCTTGATCTCTCTGACCGCGTCGATCACGCGTGACGAGTGACCATGCGCGGTATCGATCACGAGACAATCGACGCGCGCTTTGACGAGCTCGTCAGCGCGTTCGCGATAATCGCCGGTGGCGCCGATCGCCGCCGCCACTCGCAGTCGTCCGAGATTATCTTTTGCTGCCGACGGATACTTGATCGCCTTCTGAATATCTTTAACGGTAATCAGTCCTTTGATGTGTTTGTCGTCGTCGATGACGAGCAACTTCTCGATCCGATGTTTTTGCAGTACCGCTTTGGCTTGTTCGAGTGTCGTGCCAACGGGAACCGTCACGAGCGGCTGCTTCGTCATCACTTCAGCGACCGGAATATCGAATCGTGTTTCGAAACGAAGATCGCGATTGGTGATGATGCCGACGAGATGACCCGACTCATCAACCACCGGCACGCCGCTGATGTGAAAACGCTCCATCACCTGCAACGCTTCGCGCACCGGGCGATCCGGCCGGATAGTTACCGGATCGACGATCATTCCCGATTCAGATCGCTTTACTTTATCGACTTCTTCAGCCTGCCGTTCGATGCTCAGGTTCTTGTGAACGACGCCGATGCCGCCTTGCTGGGCCAACGCGATGGCGAGCGCGGCTTCGGTCACCGTGTCCATCGCCGCGGAGCAGAGCGGAATCTGCAATCGGATGTTTCGCGTGAAGCTGGTCGAAGTATCAGTTTGGGAGGGTAGAACGTCGGAACGATCTGGAATTAAGAGTACGTCGTCGAAGGTTAGCCCTTCGTAAATGTCAGATGTAATCATGTGGCGTCATTATACATAGGAGCCTGCGTTTGTATGAGTGCGACTGAAGTTGGATCGCTCATCGGAGACACGGCTGCGCGGCGTTGGAACCAGTGCAGCGCGGCCAGCGCGACGGCGGTCAACACCGCGAGAATTAATATCGCCATGATGACGGTCAGCACCGGTGAACGCGTGGCCGGCGTGTCTGTGTAAACTTTCGAATGCAGTGGGGTTGTGTTGACGTCGTCTCCCGTCTCGCCATGCTCACGCAAATACCTCGTGTAACCTTCGATCGCCTCGCGCTCGTCGTAACCGATGCACTTCGCGTAAGCCTTTATGAAGCTGCGATTGAACACACCGCCGGGCAGGCGTTTGTAGTCATTCGCTTCGATTGCTTCGAGATAATGGACGGAGATTCGGGTTTGATCGCAGATCTCGCGCAGGCCAATGCCTCGCTCCTCGCGGGCGAGTCGCAATTGTTCGCCTATACTCGCTGCCATCTCCAATCGCTCGATTCCTGGCGTCGGGTTGGTTGGATTATTTGCCCAGGTCTATCAGCGCGCCGCTTGTATGAATGCGTACAACTCCCACTTTTTCTGCACTATAGCTTGCGCTGCTAAACGGTGTCAAACTTTTGGCTCGCAAAAGATCTGCGTCTCTTGCTTCTTGTCGCTCGCGGTGGTACGTTGACGCCAACAGTGACCCGATACGTCGCTTTTAATCTCTACAATAGACAAAAGTGAGGACAAAGAGATGCCCCTGGAAGCACTCGGAATGGTTGAGACCAAAGGATTCGTGGGTGCAGTTGAGGCCGCCGATGCGATGGTCAAAGCAGCGAATGTTCAACTACTCGGCAAGGAGTACATCGGCGCCGGCTATGTGACGATCTTTGTGCGTGGCGACGTTGGTGCGGTTAAAGCGGCGACAGATGCAGGCGCGGCAGCAGCGCGCCGAGTCGGAGAGCTGATCAGCGTACACGTGATCCCGCGTCCGCACGCTGAAGTTGAACGTGTGCTGCCGGTCAATGGACGCACGGGTTTGAGTCCCGACGAGCAGGCTCTGCAGGGCGGCGCACGCGGGCAGTTGGGCCAGGGCGATCAGGGAAGATCCCTCGGCGCCGGAACGCGCGAGGCAAATAAAGAGCGCGCTCGATAAGATCCGTGTAATCCGCGGCTAAAGTTTTTAGGAGTTCGTCATGTCCGTCGATAAGGATCTGGTTTCAGTACAGCAGGCGCGCGACCTGGTAGAGGCGGCGCACCGGGCGCATTCGCAGGTCGCCGAATTCGATCAGGCGAAGATCGATCGCATCTGTGAAGCGATGGCCAGGGCAGCGTTGGCTGAGTCGGCGCGGCTGGGAGCGATGGCTGTCGAGGAAACCGGCTACGGCGTGGCGGATGACAAGCGAGAGAAGAATCGTTTTGCCGCCGAAGACGTCTGGAACTATTTTCGCGGCTTGCGGACCAAGGGAGTTGTTTCCGAAACGAAAGACGTGGTAGAGATCGCGAGCCCGCGCGGCGTCGTCGCAGGCGTCATCCCTTCCACAAATCCGACTTCGACTGCCATCTTCAAAATTTTGATCGCGATCAAATCGCGTAACACCGTCGTGTTGTCGCCGCACCCGTCGGCCGCGAAGTGCATCAACGAGACCGCGCGCGTGATGCGCGACGCGGGAGTCAAAGAAGGTTTGCCCGCGGATGCGATCGGCTGCATGTCGACGGCGACGATCGAAGGCACCGAAACCCTGATGAAGCACAAGCAGACCGCCGTGATCCTCGCGACCGGTGGCATCGGGCTCGTGCGCGCGGCGTATTCGTCGGGCAAGCCGGCGTTTGGAGTTGGACCAGGCAACGTGCCGGTGTGCGTCGAGCGCACGGCCGACATTCCGAAAGCAGTGCAGGACATTCTCACCGGCAAGTGTTTCGACAACGGAACGATCTGCGCTTCGGAGCAGGCAGTGATTTGCGATGCGCCAGTCGAGCAGGCAGTGCGCGAACAGTTCAAACTCCAGGGCGGGCATTTTCTTTCGGCTGCTGAAGCGGATCAACTCGGAAAAGTGGTGGCCACGCCGCAACGCTCGCTCAATCCGGCGATTGTCGGCAAATCGGTTGAAGTGATCGCGAAGATGGCGGGTTTGAGTGTGCCGCCGGGAACGCGGTGTTTGCTTGCCGACGTTGCCGGAGTTGGGCGCGATCATCCGCTGTCGATGGAGAAGCTGTCGCCCATTCTCGCGTTTTATGTAGTCGATGGTTTGCACGCGTGTGCAGCACGTGCGAAGGAAGTTCTGGGTTACGGCGGCATGGGCCACACCGCGGGCATTCACACGCGCTCGCGTGAAGCGGCGGTGAACTTTGGTGCTGAGATGCCCGCGTCGCGCATCACTGTGAACACGCCGACGACACACGGCGCGATCGGATTCTCGACTGCCTTGCCGCCGTCGATGACGCTTGGTTGCGGATCGTGGGGCGGCAATGTGACGTCTGACAACGTCTCGCCGCTGCACTTGATGGACATCAAGCGCGTCGCGTTTGAGACCCGACCGGTAAAGAGCGCGCGTCCTGTTGTTACGGCGCAAGCGGCGTCACATCCGACGGCAGCGAAAGAACCCGCAGTCGCAGGTGGGAAGATTGATCGCCAGGAGATTGCCGCGATCGTCGATCGTTTCCTCGCCGGCAAACGTTTGGAGACGCCGAGCTCACCGTCGAGTTCACCGTTACCGCCGCCGGTAATCGAGAGTGAAGCGGGAAGCATGTACACCGCGCCGGCCCCGAAAGAAACGCGTCAGGAGAATGGTGCGGAACGTGTTCCTGAGCCACCGCGCAGACCGTCACCGGCAACGCCATCGAGCAACGGTGCGAAGGCGGTTGATTTCGTGAGTGAAGACGATGTTCGTCGCGCGATTCAGAAAGGCGAGAAGATCTACATCAACGCGCGAACGATCATCACACCCTCGGCGCGCGATATCGGCGAGCCCGCGGAGGTTTTTGCAAAAGTTTAATTGGTGTAATTTATCGATAAATGTTTCTAGGAAAAGTCGTAGGCACTGTTTGGTCCACGAAGAAGTCGCCCGATCTCGAGGGCGTCAGGTTTTTGATCGTTCATCCGTACGATCTCGATAAGGAGCCGACGCGCAACATCGTCGTAGTCGCCGATCGGCTCGGCGCGGGCACGGGCGAAATGGTGATGTGCGCGTTCGGCAAAGCCGCGAGATCGGCAATCGGAAATCAGGATATGTCGATCGAAGCCGCGGTCGTTGGGATCGTGGACCGCGTTGACATCAACGAAACTTTGTCGGAAGAGATGCGCGAAGCAGCGCGCCGGCTGGTCCAGGAAAACGGCAGACCTTAACCACTTGAGTAAGCACGCCTAATCACTCATCGTCTCCGCATGTCCAATGAAGACCTGATCTATCGAATCACTCGAGCGGTTTACGACCGCCTCGGAAATACGGTTGACGATACGACGGTCGAGCAGTTGGTCACCGAGATCTATAATCAGGTGCGAATGATAACTCCCCGCAGCTCCTCGTCTGCGAGTGGCGAGAGCGCGGCACGATTGAGTGTGGCGGAAGGTTCGTCAGACCGGATGGTGATTTCAGTTTTTGGATTGGACCACCCCGGCATCGTCGCCGGCGTTTCCCAGATTCTGGCGGAAGCGAGTTGCAGTATCATTGACATCAACCAAACCGTGGTGCAGGGAAAATTCGCGATGGTGATCATCGTCGAGACATCGCGCGCGCGCGAAAGCACCGCCGAGTTGAAGGATCGATTGCGGCTGGAAGGCCAGAAACTCGGCGTGCGCATCTACGCGCAGCGAGAAGATCTCTTCAATGCGATGCATCGTATCTGAAGATCTTTCTCACGCCGGGGCGCGACGGCGCTAGTGACCCCCATGGTCCGTTGCGTCGCTGCGCCGCTGCGTGAGAAAGTCGTCACTGCTTTTATGTCTGAACCGGAAATTGCACGTCGTTGTGTTGCCTGTGGCGTGACCGTGCGCGAGCGCGCGATGTTCTGCCCGCAGTGTGGCAATCCAATCCAATCGGCCACCACGAACATTGCTGCTGCCGACACGATGATCGATAACGCACCCGCCGAGACGCGAACAGATCTCGCGATGACTCAGCCGCTCAGCACCGTTTCACCACCGCCGGCGGAAAATAAACCAAAGCCTGCGCCTGCGACGATACAGGCACCCACTGACCATTCGGTCAGGGGTCGAGTAGAGCACATTCGAAAAGTGTCGAGCGTGGTAATCGATCAGGCTGCGTACGATCCGAGCCTGCGTTTCCTGCTGGTGGCCGCTGCGTTTTTCATCTTGTTCATCGTGCTGCTCATTGCCAGCAAAGTAATCGGATAATGGAATACAGCCAGGCCGAGATTCTTCAAACTGTCGCGATGACCGAGATGGAGCATCTCGACGTGCGCACGGTTACGCTTGGTCTGAGTCTGCTCGATTGCACGAGCGATTCGCTTGCGGGGGTGGCGCAGAAAGCGGGCGACAAGATCCGCAAGTTTGCCGCGCGACTGGTACCCGCAGTTGACGAGATCGGCGAGCAGTTTGGGATCAGAGTCGCGAACAAACGTATTTCAATAACGCCTGTTTCATTGATCACCGAAGGACTGCGCGGTGATGTCGTCGACGTTGCACACGCGATTGACGACGCGGCTGGAACCGTCGGCGTGGATTTCATCGGCGGCTATTCTGCCCTCGTCCAAAAGGGCGCTTCTCCGTCAGAGACTCAGTTTCTCGATTCAATTCCCGCTGCTCTATCGACTACCGAACGTCTGTGTTCTTCGGTCAACGCCGCGACAACGCGTGCCGGGATCAACATGGACGTGGTGGCCCAGGTCGGCAGGATCATAAAGGACGCAGCAGAAAGAACTCGCGCCCAGGGCGGACTCGCGTGTGCGAAGTTTGTCTGTTTCGCGAATGCAGTCGAAGACAATCCGTTTATGGCCGGAGCTTTTCACGGTGTCAGCGAAGCTGAAGCGGTGATTAATGTCGGTGTATCTGGTCCAGGTGTGGTCCATCATGCAGTCAGGCACGCCGATCGCGATCTGCCGCTGCAGGACCTTGCGGAAACAATCAAGAAACTCTCCTTCAAGCTTGCTCGGGCGGGCGAGTTGGTGGGAAGAGAAGCCGCCCGACGGCTCGGAATTCCCTTTGGCATTATCGATCTGTCACTCGCGCCGACACCGATGCCCGGTGACTCAGTAGCAAACATAATCGAGGCGATGGGTTTCGAGCGCGCCGGTACTCACGGCACGACTGCGGCGCTCGCGCTGTTGACCGATGCGGTTAAAAAAGGCGGCGCGATGGCGAGTGGTTCGGTTGGCGGAATGAGCGGTGCGTTTATTCCGGTTTCGGAAGACGCGGGGATGATCGAAGCTACGCAGTTGGGAGCGTTGTCGCTGGCCAAGCTCGAAGCATGGACCAGCGTGTGTTCAGTTGGGATCGATATGGTTGCGGTCCCGGGTGCGACTTCCGCGGAGACCATCGCTGCGATCATCGCCGACGAGATGGCGGTCGGAGTGATGAATAACAAGACGACTGCGGTGCGGATTATTCCCGTACCCGGACGCGACGTCGGCGAGATGGTGGAGTTTGGCGGTTTGTTGGGAAGCGCGCCGATCATGCCGGTGAGCGCCTTTTCATCGGCAGGTTTTATTCGTCGCGGCGGCCGCATCCCCGCGCCGATCCACTCTTTGAGAAACTAAATTAAAATACGTCCTATTGGTGCTATAGGACCTATATTATACTGAGCGCTGAGTTCGGAGGATCGCATGCCTGAAGCACTCGGAATGGTTGAATGCCGCGGCCTCGTGGCGATGATCGAAGCTGCCGACGCGATGGTGAAAGCCGCGAACGTTCGCCTCGTCGGTTGGGAAAAGATCGACGCCGGTCTCGTGACTGCGATCGTGCGTGGCGATGTAGCCGCGGTCCGGAGTGCGGTCGATGCAGGGGCAGCGGCAGGCAAGCGCGTCGGCGAAGTGGTTGCGACCCACGTCATCCCTCAACCGCATGCAGATGTCGACCTCGGACTCCCCGTTTTAAACACCGGCGAAACTACCCGTAAGAAGATCAGCGGTTCGGTCAGAGCCAAACACTGATCGTTCAATCTCCCGCCGCGAAAATTCGAGCCCCCAGAGATTTGTCTTAGTGTCTGGAGACTAACGATGCCGCGGAAGAAGAGAAGCAAGATCGGTGTATTCCTGGAAAAATTTTCTTACCAGGCCACCAGGGCAACCGGAACGTCAGTCGCATTTGTATTGGCAGTAATAGTGATCCTGGTCTGGCTGATTTCCGGACCAATCTTTCATTATTCAGATACGTGGCAGCTTGTAATCAATACGGGAACGACCATCATCACTTTTCTGATGGTATTTTTAATTCAGCGCGCGCAGAACAAAGATGCGCTCGCCATTCATCTGAAGCTCAATGAGATCGTCGCCGCGCTCGAGGGCGCCAGCAATCGTTTGATCGACGTCGAGGATTTGAGCGAACCCGAGATAGATGCGCTGCGGCAGTACTACAAGACACTGATCGAGCTTGCCCGAACGGATGATGTTCTCACGACCACACACTCGATTGAAGAGGCAACCTCGAGACACGGCACGAAGTACAAGACGAAGCCGCCAAAAGGGACCAAAGGAAAGGCGTCGAATGGGACTGGCACTCCGAGAAAGTAACAAGTCAGGAAGAACCACGATCGTCCTGACTTGTTCTTTGCTCGAAGTAACTAAGGCTTCTTGTTTGTGCTGGTGGTGGGCATCCTCACGCTCGGCGGCCGCGGCGCGCCTGTACCTTCTTTGCGAGCGAGGCGCCCGTTGCGAGTGAGAGCGATCCGCTTTTCGGAACCGGAAGGTTGGTCCACCGTGACTTTGATCGCGCGGAACGAACCGTCCTGCGCTTTGTTGGTCGGATTGTAGGAGATCACATATTGAGTGCGCAGGTCGCGGATGATCTCGTTCGCGATTTGCGGCAGCTCCGAAATTGACTCAGGAAAGAACGCACGTCCACCCGTTTCGCTTGCGAGCCGGTTGATCAGACTCACTGCCTTGTCACGCGGGCTCTTGCGAATCAGTCCCGCATCTTTGTCGAGCTCATTGACGAAACCGATCACGAAAATCTGCACGTCTTCCTCACGCAAGCGGGCGAAGAGTTGTTCCTGCTTGTAAAAACTGTTGCGGTCTTCGCCGTCAGTGATGACGATGAGCGCCCGGCGGCGCCGATCGCTTTCATCGCCTTTCTTGTACTCGGAAACGTGTTCGGCGGAGAGATACACGGCATCGATAATCGCGGTCTGACCACCTTCAACGTAGAAACTATCGAGACCATCCATCAACTGTTCTTTGTTGTCAGTGAAGTCCTGCACGGTCTCGATCTTGTCGCTGCTGATGAAGCGGACCAGGAAAGTCTCGTCTCCGGCTTTGTTACTGTTGATGATCGTCTTGCCGGCGTCGATCACGCTCTGCAACTGCGAGCGCAGCGAACCGGAAGTATCAACCGCGAGGCCGTAGCTGATCGGCACTTCCTCGCGCGTGAACGTCTCGATGGTCTGCGGCACGCCGTCTTCGAATATATGAAAATCGCTTTGCGGAACGTTGTTGATAGGTTTGTTGTTGCGATCGATCACGCGCACGTGAAGTTGGACCAGTTCAGCATTGATGCGAATGACGCTGTCGGGATCGAGTGTCTCAGGCGGCGTGGGAGTCGGCGTTGGTTTGAGACGCGGCGGCGGCGGTGGTTCACCCAGAGTCGGCGCGGTCCGGTCGCCGGTGGCCGGTCGCGGGGTCGGAGTCGCGGTAGCTGCCGGTCTTGCGGGAGTCGTTGCTGCTGGAGTCGGGCTGGGTGCCGGAGCCGAGGGTGAAGTTTGTGTACTGCGCGGGCGATTCTGACCAAAGCCGGCAATCACAAATGTCAAGACCAGTAACGCGCAAACCGCAAATACTCCGGTTTTTCTCACATGCCGCTCGCTAAACAACGCTCTAAACTCCTCTCGAACCCAACACTAATAGACAGGATTAAATGATTAACATTTTGAATTGCGCTCATGTTAATCATGTAATCCTGTCAGCCTAAACCACAACACGCAAGGCTGGCTGGGGCAACAGCGTGATCGCCTCGGCGACCACAGGACGCACACGTCCAAAAGATGCCGCAGAGCCGAGGTCGCGTTGCCGAAAGCCTGCTTTTTGAAAACTTCAACGAGCTCCGGCAGTGGCGTAGTAGCCTTCCTTGGAGCGCACGAACAAACGCGGCAGACCGCGCGGCGGGGTCACTTTAACCTTCACGCGGTGCCACTTGCCATCATTAACGAAGCTGTCGGGTTTGTATCCGATGGAGTACTGGTGTCGTAACTCCAGCGCGATCTGCTCGAAAATATCGTCCATTTCCGCGGCTGAACGGGGGAAGAATGCCTTGCCTCCCGAGACGCCTGAAAGCTCATCCAGAATTCCCTGGCCTTCCATGCCGAGCGAGCTGCCGGCGTCGCTGCCGCTCAGAATACCGATAGCGTAGAGCGTCACGTCCGACTCTTTCAGCAGTTTTCGCAATTCGTTGAACGTGTAACGGGAATCATTGTCCTGCCCGTCACTGATGAGCAGCAGCGCTCGCTTCGGATGGGTTCCGCGTTGCACTTTCTCGACGCCGAGATAACACGCATCGTAGAGTGCCGTCTGATTTTTCGTTTCAACGAAGGTCAGCTTGTTCAGAACCGAATCGCCGTCGCGGGTTCTGTCCAGCAGTAACTGCGCTCTCGAGTTGAAGGCGATCAGGAAATACTCGTCGGAGTCGTGACTGGTCTGAATGAATTTGCTCAGCGCGTCGCGCGCCCGTTTTACCTTGTCGCCGCTCATCGAACCGGAAACGTCGAAGATCACTCCGACCGAAACCGGCGAATCGTCGTCGCTGAAGAACGTGATTTCCTGTTGTTGCTTGTTATCGAAAACTGCGAATGCGCCTTTGCTGAGTCCGGATACGTAACGTCCGTAGGTATCGGTGACGGTTACGGTCAATGTGATCAGGTCAGTGTTGGTGATTACCGACGAGCGATCATCGAGTTCAGTGCCCATTTTCTTAGGCGCGGGTGAAGCAGTCGGCGAAGCTGCGGGTGCGGCAGGTTTCTCCTGGGGCGGATCCTGGCTCTGGCTCTGCGCTGCCAGTGAAAAGAACACTGTGACAGCGAGGAGCGAGACGAACGCGGCTCCTATTTTGGTGGCGTAACGAGTTGGCAAATACATTTCACCCCCGGCTACATTTTCGGTGATTCAATTTTTAAAGTACCGGTCAGGGCCTCGAAAGGGAACTGTCAACACAGATGCTCGTTTGGCAACGAGTGATGCCCGAGTTTCAAACCGGAGCATGAAATGTTCACGGGGAGACGGCCGCGCGCGTTTCAGTTAATTGCTGTGTTGGCACGGCCATTCTAGGACAGGGGTATTAGTCGGCGCAAGATCTCGGTGGAATAGGTCCTATCAGACTTATCCGCCACATAGGACCTATCCTTACATTACAGCGGCATTACGCCGGTTCGCCTTCGACGATGCTGGTCCCAACCTTGGTGGGAATAACGCGCCGGAGTTTAAATCCCGCGGCGTTAAGGAGCTGCGCAAATTCCTTTTCAGTGCGCTCTTTGCCGCCGGTCATCACCATCATGTTCAGATCGAAGAACTTCGAAAAATCGGGTTCGTTGTTCTCAGGGACCACGCAGTCAACGATGATGACTCGTGCGTCAGGTGACATCTGATCGCGGCAATTCTTCAGGATCGTGATGGCGCGGTCGTCGTCCCAGTCGTGGATGATCCACTTCATCACGTAAGCATCGCCGCCCGCGGGTACCGCCTTGAAGAAGTCGCCGGCAACTATTTCGCAGCGGTCTGCCAGGCCCGCGGCCTCGATTTTCGGACGCGCACCTTCGATAACTTGAGGTGCGTCCAGAAGAATGCCTTTCAATTTCGGATTGGTTTTCAGAATCGAAGTGATTAGGCCGCCGTGGCCGCCGCCAACGTCGACGACAGTTCCGAACGGTGAAAAATCGTAGACCGCCAGGATCTCTTCGTTGGTGGCTGCGGTGATGCCGCTCATCGAGTTGTTGAAAACTGCGGCGTCTTCGGGGTTTTGTTCGAAATACTTCCAAACATCGGCAGCGAAAAAGTTGTCGAACGCGATCTCGCCGGTCTTGACACTGTGCATCAAGTTGCCCCAGGCCGGATAGTGTTCCTGGCCTAATTCCGAGATTGTGAACCAGCGCAGGGAGCCGGGGGCGTCGGTCACCAGGATTTCAGACAGCGGTGTCTGGCCGAAACGTCCGTCGGCGGTCGCGCTGACGAACCCGATACTCGCGAGCGCGCGAAGCACGCGATAAAGCGACGGAGCGTGCATTTTCGTGTCCGCGGCGAGCTCCTCGACCGTCTTAGGTCCTGACTTCAGTAAATCGGGAATGCCCAGCTTGGCAAAGATGTAAACGGCCCGCGAGCTCCAGAAATTCATAATAATCTGGAGGATTTGCTCCGGGACCGGGGGTTGGTTGACAGGTTGATTCATGGGTGCACTCACAGTTTGTTCTCCTATTAATGCTATTTCTTATATAGTGCGAGTTTACTCGACAGATCTCAAAAGAGATAACGCGCAAATTCGTAAGAAAAGGGCGACAAATAAAACGGACGGGGCACGGATTGCAGATCGTATGAGTGAAAATCGTGCTTTTCATCCGTGTCATCTGAGTGCAACTTCTGCTTGTGCGGCGCGTGAGATATACTCCCCGCAGTCATTCTCAAGTCGGGTAAATCCTAACGATGGCTGAGTTTATTTGTAGATTGGGAACCCCTGCCGGCGAAGTCGTGACTCGCACCGTCGAGGCCGCAGGCATTCATGAAGCACGGGCGCGACTCGAGCGCGAGGGTTTTCGTGTATTTAACGTTACCCCGCCGCGTACGTCCGGCGTGTCCGCCCTGACTCGCTTCGGCCGGGTCGGCGCGCACCCGAAGGTCAAGGCCAACGATTTCCTGCTTTTCAACCAACAACTGGCGGCACTCGTCCGCGCCGGAATTCCGATTCTTCAGGCCATCACGATGCTGCGCAAACGCGCCGCCTCCGCCCGCTTGCGAGCGGTTTTGGGCGACGTCGAAGAGCAGATTCGCGGCGGCGCAGCCCTCTCGCAGGCGTTTGCCTCGCAGGGCGGCATCTTCCCGCGCATCTACACGGCTTCGATACTCGCCGGCGAACGATCCGGCGCGCTCGACGACGTTTTGAGCAGATACGTGACTTACATGAGACGCAACGTCGCCTTGCGACGAAAGATTCGCGGCGCGCTCGCGTATCCGACGTTCCTGCTCTTTGCGTCCGCCTGTATGGTCACGTTCCTGACCGTCTACGTCGTCCCGCGCATGTCGGAACTGTTTTCGGGTTTTGGCAGTGAATTGCCGACCGTGACGCAGATCGTGGTCGGAATTTCGCGCTGGATGTCGTCAAACGTTTTGTGGTTTGGTCCAGTCGTGATCGGCGGCTCAATCATTTTATTTCTCTGGTCACGCACACCCGCCGGTAAACTCCAGCTCAGTCAAGTGATTCTAAAGATTCCATTAGCCGGAAGCCTGGCGGTGCAAATGTCGGTAGCCCAGGCGACCCGTTCACTGGCTACATTGCTTGCGGGCGGCATTACCCTCGTTGAGTCGTGGGAAATCGCATCAGAATCAATCACGAACCTTGAACTGCGGCGCCGCAGCTCGTCGATTCTGCCGATGATTCGCGAAGGGCGGTCGTTTACGGAGAGTTTGGAAACGGCAGGGTGGATGCCGGCGCTGGCGGTCGACATGATCGGCATCGGCGAACGATCGGGCAGCTTGCGCGAGATGCTCGACGAGGTAGCGGTTTTTTACGATGCTGAATCGGAGGTGCGGCTGGAACAGTTGACGACCACGCTCGAGCCTGCGATTCTTGTGGTCATGGGTGGGGTCGTCGTGACGATCCTGCTTGCGATTTACCTGCCGATCATCCAGTCAATCTCGAACGGAGCCGGAGTTACCGGTCATCACTAGTCAGCAAGTCGGGAAGTAAGTATGAGTCAAATGCCAGAAAACGAGAATCCGGTGATCCAGACCGCGCCGCCTGCCGGCCAGAATGGCCACAACGGCAACGAGCATGTGCCGCCTGAGATGAAGGCGGCGAAGGATCTGGCGCGCCGGTATCGTTTGCCGTTTGTCGACTTGCTGCCGCCGGATCGCGAATCGCCGATCGATTACAACCTGTTTGCGGAAGTCCCCGTCGACTTGATGGTCCGGCATCAGTTTGTACCGCTCAAGCGCGATCAAAAAGGCCTGCACATCGCGATGGCTGATCCGACCGACCTCGAGCGGCTGGATGAACTATCGAGCACCTTGCGAACTCGCGTCGTGCCGCATGTGGCAACGGCGGGCGCGGTTGAAGTTGTGCTGCGAAAAGGTGACACGACACAGCGTGTGTTGCAGGAAGCGGCGTCAGGTTTTCGTATCTCACTCGTGAAAGAGACCGAGCACGGCGAAGAAGTGCTCGATCTCGATCGACTCGCGACTGACGCTGAGATGTCGCCCATCATCAAGCTGGTCGATACGATCATTTATAACGCGATGGAGTCGCGCGCTTCCGATATTCACATCGAGACACGCGACACGGAAGTGCAGGTGAAGTATCGAATCGACGGTGCGTTGTACGCGAAAGTCGATCCGATCGATCTCGCTTATCACCAGACGCTGATCTCGCGTATCAAAGTCATGTCTGAGCTCGACATCGCCGAGCGTCGCGTGCCGCAGGACGGCCGCTTCAGAGTTCGTTATAAAGGCCGCAACGTCGACTTCCGCGTGTCGATCATGCCGACTATTCACGGCGAAGACGCAGTGGTTCGTATCCTGGACAAAGAACAGATCAACGAAGAGTTTCGAAATCTTAACCTGAACGTCGTTGGTTTTGCGGAAGAGGATTTGCGCAAGTTTCGTCGCTACATCGCGGAGCCGTACGGCATGGTCCTGGTGACTGGTCCAACCGGCTCGGGCAAGACGACCACGCTCTACGCGGCGTTGAATGAGATCAGAAACGAAGAAGACAAGATCGTCACCATCGAGGATCCGGTTGAGTATCAGTTGCACGGCATCACGCAGATTCCCGTGAACGAAAAGAAAGGCCTGACGTTCGATCGTGGTCTTCGTTCAATTCTGCGTCACGACCCGGACAAGATCATGGTCGGCGAGATTCGCGACACGGAGACCGCGCAGATCGCGATTCAATCCGCGCTTACAGGCCACCTCGTGTTCACCACGGTTCACGCGAACAACGTCATCGACGTGATCGGACGTTTCCTGAACATGGGCGTCGAGCCGTACAACTTTGTCTCGTCGCTCAATTGCGTGTTGGCCCAACGGCTGATTCGCATGCTGTGCGCTTATTGCAAGCGGCAGTATTATCCGAGCGACATTGAGCTGACTGAGTCGGGTCTCCGTCCGGAAATTCACCGCAATAGACCTTTTTATATGAATGTGGGCTGTGACGCCTGTAACCATACCGGCTATCGCGGCCGCACGGCTATTCACGAATTGCTCGATTTGTCCGATAATATCCGGGAAATGATCGTCGAGCGCCGGCCGGGATCGGAAGTGCGGCGCGCGGCGGAGGCCGAAGGGTTAAAAAGCTTGCGAGAATCGGCCTTGCAGAAGGTCTTCAGCGGCGTTTCGACCTTGCACGAAATCAACCGCGTAACCTTTGTCGATGAACTCAGCGCAGACATGTAGCCCCTGGTTCGAGAAAGTCTAGGACCTGCAGGTCTTCTTGATATCCCCGATAGATAAGCGGAACTGAGAAAAGTCCCTTGCGTGTAAGGGAATTGGCTGTTCTGGTCTTGTATTTTAAGCGTCGCGGCGGCATTATTAGGCCGCTAAACTTTCCACCTCCCGAAACCGAGTAGAAGTCATGAAAAACAACACACGAACTCGCACCTTAATCTCTTTGCTTCTGGCCATCAGCCTGCTGTCTTTGCCCATCACCGCTTTCGCGAAAAAGGGTGACAGCAATTTCAAGCGTGGCAAGGATTACGAGCAAAAGCAGCAGTGGGACAAGGCTGCGCAGGAATACACGCTCGCCGTGGCTGCCGACCCCTCGAACATGGAATACCAGCTCCATTTTCGCCGTGCGAGTTTCAACGCCTCGCAGACATACATGCAGCAAGGGAGGTCGCTGTCAGAGCGAGGCGATTTTGTCGGCGCTTACAACGCGTTCCGCCAGGCTTACGGTTATGACCCGGTGAACGAGCTTGCGGTATCGGAGATGGAACGCATGCTGCGAATGCAAGCGGTGAAGGAAGGCCGCGCGCCCGCCAAGACCAGTGACACATCGGACGGCGCTACCCTGACGCCGGCCAGCGCGCAGGCTCAGGACCTCGCGGCTCCGCCGCAACAACAGCTTCGCGTCGTCGACGTCAAAGGCGATCTCAAGCAACTGATTCGCACGCTCGCCGAACAGTTGAATCTCAACGTCATCTTCGATCGACAATCATTCGCGCAATCACGTCCCGTCGACATCAGTTTGAGAGACGTCACCACCGCGCAGGCGCTCGACATGCTGTTCCTTCAGGAAGGACTCTTTTTCCAGAAGCTCAGCCGCAGAACGATTCTCGTTGCCGATCAGGCACGCCGCCCGCAGTTCCAGCAACTGGTGCTGCGCACGTTCTTCCTTTCGAACATGAAACCGGCTGACGCGCGCACCCTGGTCCAACAAGCGATTCCGCCGTCAGTAGGCCGTCCGCAAACGATCGTCGTGCCGGATGATGCAACCAACAGTTTGACCGTGCGCGACACCGCGGAGAACGTTCGTCTCATCGGCGACCTGCTGCAGAGCATCGACAAGGATCGCGCTGAAGTCGTGATGGACGTCAACATCTACGAAGTATCCAAGAGCGACCTGATGCAGCTCGGTAATCAGATCGGAACGCCGGGCAGTAACGGCGTATTCAGCATCGGTGGCTCGCCGGGTTTCTCGTTGCTCACTGATAACGGCGTAATCAGTAACGCCAGTCGCGGTGTAAACGTGGCTAGCCTCGTAGGCGGAGTGCCTACGGCGCTCGCCGGCGCACTCGTGATTCCACCGTCGTTGCTGACGGCATTTCAAAGCAAGAACAATACGAAACTGATCGCGTCGACTCAGGTACACGCTTTCAACGGTGAAGAGTCGACGGCTCGCATCGGTCAACGCGTGCCGGTCCAAACCGCGCAGGCTTATCCGTTTGGTGTGCAAACCGGCACCCCGACCAACGGCCAGGGAAATTTCTTCCCGAGCGGCGGTTTCCCGGTCATCAACTATGAACCAACTGGTCTGACTCTGAAGTTCACGCCGCAAGTGTTTCCGAACCTTGACGTGCAGGTGAAGATGAACATCGAATCGAAAGATGTTCTGGGCGCCAGCACCTTAACGCCGACCTTCACCGAGCGCACCATCACCGGCACGGCTCGCGTGCAGAACAACCGGACGATGATGCTCGCGAGTGTCTCTCAGGATGTGGCGACTAACGGCCGGCAAGGTCTTCCGGTTCTCGGCGGCTTGCCGTTTATCGGTCGTTTATTCACTTCGCCGACCCGCGACAATCGCACGATCGATATCGTGATCTCCGTCACGCCACGCGTGTTGCGTGCTCCCGCTGTGACGCCGCGCGACGAAGAGATGCGACCCAGCGGTACTTTGCAATCGCCAACCACCGGTTCACTCGCGGAAATGATTCGCGAAGCCGATCGTGAAGATCAGATTGCCGCCGCGCGCACGTTGCCGCGAAATGTCAGTCTGCAACTGCCCGATGCGCCAGTTGTGAAGCCGGGTGAAACGGCAGCGCAAAACACCACGCCCGCGAATCTACCGCCGCCAGCCGGTACGTATGCGTTCCAGCCCATTCCGGCAGCGCCGGCAGCGAACAAGACAACGGCAGCGAACACGGCACCCCCGGCAGCGAATCCGACGACGACGATAGCGAATACGACAACGGCAGCAAATACGGCACCGCCGGCAGCGAATCCGGCAACAACGACTGCCCAGAACAACAAGCCTGCGGCAGCGCCTGCTGTAACCGAGGAACTGCCATCGTTTGTGCCGGCACCGAAGTCGCTGATCAGCGATCAGGCCGCGGCGAATGTGGCCACGGTTAATACCAGCAGCGCGGGAAATCAAAATGCAGTGCTGACGTCGTTACCGAAGCCGACCGAGACTTCGCTCGACATCAAGCCTGCTGGCGCGCGTGTGGCCCAGCTCGGCCTCTTGCCGTCAAACGACGTCATGAAAATAGGACAAACGCGACGTTATGCAGTCCAGTTGAACTCGGATGTGCCACTGAGTCTGGCCTTGCTCGCTTTGCGCTTCGATCCGAAAGTGGTGAAGGTCACCGCGCTCAGTGCGGGCAGCCTGCTGCCCACCGGCGAGACGGCGCCGTTGTTTACACCTTTGATAGATCCCTCGGCGGGCACCTGTATGATCTCGATCTCGAGTTTCAGCGGCAAGGCATCTTTCAGAGGATCCGGACCGCTGTTCTTCATCGACGTCGAAGCGATCGGTCCAGGTGATGCATCACTCATGTTTGTGAAGGACACGTTGCACCTGGTGGGCACCGACTCACGTGACGTTGTGTCGGAGATCATTCAGGGAACGGCAACAGTCAAGCAGTAGATGATTTTTCGCCGGCAACGGGCACAAAAAGCGCAAACGTCTGCTCTATCTCATTTGTGCTTTTTGTGCTTTTTTTGCGGGCACTGAACGCGTGAAAGAAATGCGTCAAAGAGGTTTTTCACTAATCGAGCTGGTGATCACGATCACCGTGTTGAGCATCCTGACTCTGGGCGTGTTGCCGCTGGTCAAGGTCTCCGTGAAGCGGCAGAAGGAGCAGCAGCTCCGCGAAACCCTGCGCCAGATCCGCACCGCGATTGACGAGTTTCATCGCGACTTTCCCAGGCGCTGCAACAGCAAAACGTCATTCTCGATCCGCGCAGCAAGGTCGTGATCAGCGACTGCACGATCTTCGGCGTTGATAATCCGGATCACTATCCGCCCGATCTCGAAACGCTCGTCAACGGCGTCAACGTGGTGCCGCGAGGTTCGATGGGCGGCCGTGGCCAGCAAGGCGTCAATGCAACCGATGTGGGCCAGGTCTCAACCAAGACAAAGGTCTATTTGCGCGGCCTGCCCGTCGATCCGATGACGGGAAAAGCCGAGTGGGACCTGCGTTCCGCTTACGACGCGCACGACGCCGGTTCGTGGGGCGGCGAAAACGTTTTCGACGTGCGCTCGAAATCGAGGGAAACGGCATTGAATGGGGAGAAATACAGTGACTGGTAAATCTCAGCGAACAGGAAACAGGTTACTGGCGGCAGGATTTACGCTGCTCGAGCTGATGATCGTGATCTCGGTCATCATCATCCTCGCTGCGATCACGCTGCCCCAGTATCAGAAAACAATCATGGCTACGCGTGAAGCCGTGCTGCGCGACGATCTGCGCAAGATGCGTTCACTGATCGATCAGTATGCGGCCGACAAGGGACGCTTGCCGCAGTCACTCGACGAGCTTGTCAGCGCCGGCTACATGCGCGAGATTCCGGCCGATCCGTTTACGGGAAAAAAAGAATGGCAACAGGATATGGGCGACGATCCGAATTCACTCGAAGGCGGAACCGGTTTGACCGATGTGCATAGCCTCGCCGACGACACTGCCAGCGACGGAACCTCGTATCACGAATGGTAAAGACTGCGGATGGCTAACCTCTTTTCACGACTCGTCAATCCCTGGTATCCCGCTACCGCACTCGGCCTCGAAAAAGGTGTTGCTTCAGTGGTCCAACTGGAGCGCACCAGGGGGTCTGCCTGCAAGTTGCGTCGCGCCGCCACCTTCAACATCGACGAATCTCTGGTGCGTCCGAGTTTCGATGAAGCAAACATCCCGAACCCCGCGCAACTCGCCGCGGTGTTAAAAGACCTCTCGACCAGCGCGGGCTTGCTGAGACAAAAACGCTGGTCGCTGAGTCTGCCTGAGGCGACGACGAGGACCCTCGTACTGACTATCGAAAGCCAGTCGGGCAGCGAGTTGCAGGAAGTTTTGCGCTGGAAGATCGAGCGTGGCTTTGGCGCCGCACTCGAAGATCTCTCTATTTCAAAAGATCGCCTCCAGAAGGATACGCAGGGGCGCGATCGGTATCTCGTGATCGCAGTCAGGAAAGCGATCCTCGCTGAATACGAAGCGGTGCTGGACACGTTGGGATGGCGAGCCGGTTTGATCCTGCCGCGACACCTGGGCGAAGCGCAGTGGCTTGTGCGAAATGGCTCGGCTGGTGATTCGTTGCTGCTGAGCGGTTCGAGGCAAGGGTTCACGGGTGTGATCTTTCGCGACAAGCATCCGCTGATCGTGCGCACCGTGGCCTGTACCGAAGACGAATTCGAGGACGAGTTTTACCGGTTTTTGCTGTTCTATCGTGACCGCAGTGTGCCGGAAACAGGGCCTGGACAAGGGCTCGCGCGCCTGATGGTGATTGGTGAAGGGATTACGAAGGAACGCGCCGGCGAGATTGTCAACGAAACGACCGGCGGCGACCTGCGCCCGTTGGCGGCCGAGGACCTCGGCCTGCACCTTCCCAGCCGTGACTTCAGCTTCGACTCCATCGCCGCCCCAGCCGGGCTCGCAACCCTGTCCTGGTAATGCCGCAGATTAACGCGGATTTTATCGGCGTGAATCTGCGGCAGATATGAAACAAACCAAATTGGCCGCACGTAACACCCCTGTATTATGAGTCTTGCAGCCTCCTCCGTTTCCCGTGCTTTTTCACGAGATCTGACCGCGGCCACTGACCGCGAGCTCGTGGCCACTGCCGTCAGCGGCGTCGAGGGAAGTTTTGAAGAACTTGTCCGCCGCTACCAGCGCCCCATCTCCGCCTACGTCTACCGCATGGTCGGCAACTACGAGTCAGCCCTCGATCTCACCCAGGAGATCTTCATCAAGGTTTACAGCTCGCTGCGCCGCTATCGGGAGGAATTCAAGTTCTCCACCTGGATCTACAAGATCGCGCACAACTCGGCGGTCGATCATCTGCGACGTAACGCGACGCGCGAGCAGTCGCTTGTCATCGGGCACGACGGCGATCAATTCGATCTGCCGGTCGAGAGCGGCCGCCTCAGTCCCGAACAGGAGAGTGAACGCAAGGAACGACGCGGCGAGATCGAGTCAGTGGTGCGGGCCCTCCCGGCAAATTATCGCGAGTTGATCATTCTGCGCCACTCGCAGGATCTCAGTTACGAAGAGATCGTAGAGGTGACAGGCCTACCGTTAGGCACAGTCAAGAACCGGCTCTTCCGCGCGCGCGAGATGATGCGCCAGCAGTTTTTAGAAAAGGGAATCACCGGCATTTAATGAGCGCAACCGCAACAGCTCAGGAAAAAATTTGCGATCAGAACCTGATTGGCGCTTACGTCGACGGGGAATTGGACGCAGATCTCACGGTGCGTTTGGAAGCGCATTTGAAGGATTGCTCTGACTGCCAGTTTGAATTGCGGGCTCATCGTCTTTTTGTTTGTGAGCTGGATGCGACCTTAACTAATAAAAGCCGAGAGATTCCGATACCTGCCGATTTCTCTCGCCGCATTGCCGCTCGCGCCACCAGCGACATGCGCGGTGTTCGGACAGGTTCAGAAAATCGCAAGGCTCTCGCGATTTGCATGGTCCTGGCGCTGAGCGGATTGGCGTTGCTCGGTGCGACGACTCGTTATGCCGTGTTCGTCGTCGTAGGAAAGTTCGTCACGAAGGTTTTTAGTCTCGTTGAATTTGCAGTGACTGCTGTTTACGACGCAGTGGTCGGAGTGATCGTGGTCGTCAAAGTTTTGAGCGGCAAGATTCAATCCGGCTCATCTGGTCCATTGCTGGTCCTGCTTGCCATCGCCGTTCTCGTATTGTCGCGCTTGCTTTCCCATTATCATCGCACGGGCGCAACGGAATAAGGAGTTGCCTCGGGCAATGGCTTTCAGTAACTCACAAGCTGCTCTCGCCACATTTCAACTCTCGCCGCGTAATCTGGATTTGAATCGGCTCTTCGCGCTGCTGCTGTGGGTGCTGGTTCTCGTCGGCGTTGCGAGTGCGCAAAACTCCGCGCCACAGGAATTGGTGATTAACGGAAACAACGAGGGCACCGTTTACGGACTCGGCAACTCCGTCCGAATCACGGGCACGGCGAAAGAAGCGATCGCTCTCGGCGGCGACGTGATCGTCGAAGGCACGGTCGAAGGCGACGTGGCCACCATCGGCGGCTCGGTGATTCAGAAGCCAGGCGCGCGCATCGGCGGCGATGTGATGGTGTTTGGCGGCACTTACCGCACTGAAGACGCGCACGCGAATCGCAATGCCGCAGCGATCACGATCATGTACGCCGGCTACCAGCAGGAACTCGGCGACCTGATGAGAAATCCCACTGGACTCTTCAGCCCGCGCTGGACGCCGAGTTATCTCGGAATTCGATTGCTGGTCGTGTTGTTCTGGTTCGTCGTGTCGCTGGCATTCACCGCGGTCATGCCGGGTACGATTAGCCGCGGCGTCGCGCGGTTGCAGTTGACGAGCGTGCGAGTGGCGGCGATTGGTCTGATCGGCATGGTGGCGGTCTTCGCCGGCGTGCTGCTGTGTCTGCGGCTCATCCCCGAACCGATCTCGGTCGTGATCGGTTTGCTGGCGCTGTCGCTTTGGTTCGTCGCCGGATTGTTCGGCAGAGTCATCCTGTACGCGGCAACGGGCCGTTGGCTGCAAAGAAAACACTTCCCGATTGCTAAGCATTCTGAGGCGGTGGCGTTATTACTGGGGACGAGTTTTTGGGTATTGTTAACCTCACTCCCCTACGTTTGGCCATTTATGGCGGCTTTTATATTGATTATCAGTTTTGGACTGGCTCTGACCGCTCGTTACCGCAGAGGTTGGCATGCGAGTCAGGCTTAACGCGAACATTCAAGAGGCAGGATACGTAACCAAAAACTTGTACTGGCCGGTCATAAATCCGCGCGTTGCGGTGTTCACCTAACAGGACAGAAAGGGACTTGGAATGAGGACGTTCTTTTTCGCGGTCGCGATAGGACTAATCACATTAACGTTGAGTTCGGTTTCTTTTGCTCAGGCTGACGATCCAAACATCGCGGCCAAATACGCGATTGGCGAGATTAAGAGTGTCGACGCAGGCGCGAAGCAATTAACCATCAAGACGGATGCCGGCTCGATGGTCACTGTCTCGTTGAGTGATAAGACGACGTACAAAAAACTCGCGCCCGGCGAGCAGTCGTTGACCAATGCCACCGACGTGACCTTTGCGGATCTTGCAGAAGGCGATCGCGTGATGGCGCGTGGAACTGTGGCCGCCGATCGCAAATCTGTGCCCGCGCTCATGGTCATCGTGATGACGAAGGGCGACCTCGCGAAAAAGCAGGAAGCGGAACGGGCGGAGTGGCGGCGGCGTGGAATTCTCGGCGTCATCACGGCGCTCAAGCCGGAGGCGAAAGAGATAACAATCTCGAACCGGACCATCGCGGGCACGCAGTCAGTGGTGATTGCTCTCAACGATAAGACCGAGATGCGACGTTACGCTCCCGACTCGATCAAGTTTGGCGATGCGAAGCCGAGTGACTTCAGCGAACTAAAAGTCGGCGACCAACTTCGCGCGCTCGGCGAGCGCAGTGAAGATCCTTTGCACTTCAACGCGCAAAAAGTCGTGACGGGAAGTTTTCGCACTGTCGGCGGTGTGGTTACGGCAGTTGATCCTGCGACCGGCGAGATCAAGATCAACGAGTTGGAGAAGAAGCATCCGCTCACGATCGTGGTGAAGAACGACTCGGTGCTGCGCCGGTTCCCGTCGCAGATGGGCGCAATGGGCGGCTTTCGCGGACAAGGCGGGCCCGGTGGTGGCGGTGCTCCCGGTGGCGGTGGTGGTCAGCAGGGACAGGCGCCGCGACCGCAAGGCGCGGGCGGACCTGGCGGCCCGGGCGGTCGACCCGGTTTCAACATCAACGACATGCTCGAACGATTACCAACAGTCACGATCGCAGATGTTAAGGTCGGCGACACTATCATCGTTTCCAGTACGCAGGGTGTGGACCCGACGCGGTTGACTGCAATCTCTCTGGTCACAGGCGCCGACACGTTACTCGCAATGCTTGCTCCACGCCCTCAGGCCGGACAAGCACCTAATCCCGCTGCCGGTTTGGGCGGCAGCGGCATTTCATTCGGCATAGGCTTGCCATAGCTCGTCCCATCCACAGATTAGGAAATAATCTGTGCAATCTGTGGATGGCCTTTACCCCCGAAAGGTCTTCCAATGAGTGCTGTAAAAAATCTCCTCGACAAGTTTTGCCGTATCTCTCTGTTCCTCATCCTGGCCGCGACCCTCGTCGCTGCCCAGCAAACACGCGGTACGCTGCGCGGCTCGATCACCGATGAGCTCGGCGCGGTCATCGTCGGTGCGAATGTCACTCTGACGGATGCCAACGGCGTGCAAAAGAAAACGACGACCAATGGCGAAGGCATTTACAACTTCGCCGGACTCGCATCCGGCAAGTACACGCTGCAAGCCGCCGCGCCGGGCTTCGCGCCTTCGGAGAGCAACGAAGTCGACATCACCGGCGCGCGACAGACGATGGATCTGACTCTGCGAGTGACGATCGAAGAGAAAGTGACAGTGGCCGAGACTGCTGTCAGCACCGAAGCGACCAACAACGCCAATCAAACCGTGATTGGCGGAAAGGATCTCGATGCTCTTCCTGACGATCCTGACGAACTCGCAGCCGCGCTCCAGGCGCTTGCTGGTCCATCAGTTGGACCAAACGGCGGACAAATCTTCATCGACGGATTCACCGGCGGCAACTTGCCGTCGAAGGATTCGATTCGCGAGATTCGTATCAATCAAAATCCGTTCGCTGCCGAGAACGATCAGCCGTCCGCGCGTATCGATATCCTGACGCGCCCGGGCACCGACAAGTTTCGCGGCGGCGCTTCGATGAATTTCAACGACGAGAGTCTCAACTCGCGCAACCCCTTTGCGGTCACGTCCAGCAAACGCACGCCGTTTCAGGTGCGCCAGTACGAGATGAACGTCAGTGGTCCAGTGGTAACGAAGAAGGCTTCGTTCTTCTTCAACTTCGGCCGCATTGAAACTGATGACAACGAACTCGTACGCGCGACTCTGCTCGACGACAATCTCAACACGGTCGATTTCGGACAGGCGTTTCTGGTGCCGCGGCGCAATACGTTTCTCAGTCCTCGTGTTGATTACGCGATCAATCAGAACAACACGCTCATCGTTCGTTACAACTACAACCGTTTTCGCGTGGAGAACCAAGGCGTGGGCGGGTTCAACTTGCCTGAGCGCGGCTTCAACCTGGTCTCGGTAAACCAGAATATTCAGTTGACTGAAACGGCGATTCTCAATCCGACGACGATCAACGAGACTCGTTTTCAGTTCACACACAATCGCAGCGAACGCGCCGGCAACAATTCGATACCGGCGCTCGACGTTAGCGGCGCATTCGGCTCCGGCGGCTCGCAGGTGGGCGAGTCGAGCAACGTGCGCAAGAGTTGGGAGTTGAATAACTTCACTGCGAAACAGAAGGGCACGCACGCGCTCAAGGTCGGCGGGCGCATCAGGCACATCGAGATTGACGATATCGACGAGGGGAATTTCGGCGGCAGTTGGTCCTTCGCCGGTGGTTTTGGTTTGACGAGTATCGCGCGTTATCAGTTGACGCTGCGACTTCAGGAGCAGGGCTTGACGCCGGCCGAGATCCGCGCGGCAGGCGGCGGCGCAACCTCGTTCCGGTTCAATTCCGGAAATCCCTTCGCAGACGTTAGTCAAACCGATTACGGCGGGGAAAG
>JADMIO011246903.1_pt1 | contig 26410 bp, 25 predicted proteins | sample 8958161 | NCBI WGS metagenome assembly JADMIO01 (sample SAMN16585339, study PRJNA669376) | soil metagenome | isolation source: Crop rotation soil | place: USA: Cullars Rotation, Alabama | collected 2011 | reverse complement strand
GGCTCGGTGGACAACCTGAAGCTGATCGGCACCGGCAAGCCCTACATCGCGCTGTCGATGACCGACGCCGCGCTCGACGCCTACAAGGGCGAGGACAAGTTCAAGGGCGGCAAGGTCGACGTGCGCACGCTGATGATCCTGTATCCCAACCGGATGCACGTGGTCAGCGTCGAGGGCACCGGCGTCACCAAGATGTCCGACTTGAAGGGCAAGCGCGTCTCCACTGGGTCGCCCGGCAGCGCCACTGAAGTGATGGCGTTCCGCGTGATCGAGGCCGCGGGGCTCGACAAGGACAAGGACATGAAGCGCGAGCGCCTCGGCGTCGCGGAATCCGTCAACGCCATCAAGGACAGGAAGATCGATGCCTTCTTCTGGGTCGGCGGGCTGCCGACGGCTGCGGTCACCGATCTCGCCGCCACGCCCGGGGTCAAGATCCGGATGATCGACCACGCCAACACGGTCCCGGCGATGAACAAGAAGTACGGCAACCTCTACGTCCAGGACTCGATCCCGAAGGAGACTTACCCCGGCATGACCGCCGACAACAAGCAGGCGACGGTGATGAACATCCTGGTGGCCAATGCCAACCTGTCGGACCAGACCGCCTACAACATCGTCAAGACGATGTTCGACAAGCGCGCGGCGCTGATCGCCGTGCACCGCGAGGCGGCGAGCATCAACCTCGATAACCAGAAAGCCGCGGCGTCGCCGATTCCGTGGCATCCCGGCGCGGTCAAGTATTTCGCCGAGCAAGGCATCAAGCTGAAATAGGGGATACGCGAGCGAGCCTGCAAAGCCCCGCTTCGGAAACGGAGCGGGGCTTTTTGCATTCAGGGGGAACATGGAGGCCGACGACATCAGGGCGCGACCAGGCGCGGCGGCGGTCAGCGCCGAGGCGCTGAAAAAGGCCGAGGAGTTCATCGAGGAGGAAGAGGGCGCGCTTAACCGCTACGCGGGCGCGCTCGGCGTCACGATGACGGCGCTCGCCGTCGTCATGTCGCTGTTCCATCTTTACGCCGCGGTGGAGATCGTCCCGGCGTACATCCTGCGCCCGGTGCACGTCGCCTTCACGCTGGCCCTGGTGTTCCTGATGTTCCCGGTGGCGAAGCGCTTCCGCCATCGCCTCATGTGGTGGGACGTGATCTGCGCCGTCGCGTCGGTGGCGGTGGTGGTCTACATGCTGTGGTGGGGCGACGATTTCGGCGACCGCGCGACCGTGCCGACGGCCATCGACGAGGTGGTCGGCGTGATTCTCATCGTGCTGATCCTGGAAGCGAACCGGCGCAGCTCGACGTGGATCCTGCCGTTCATCTGCCTGCTGTTCGTCGCCTACGCGCTGCTCGGCTCGTACCTGCCCGCGCCATGGACGCACCGTGATTACGAGGTCGGCCGGCTGCTCGGCTCGCTCTACATGACTTTGGAGGGCATCTTCGGCGTCGCCGTCGACGTCTCCTCGACGCTGATCATCCTGTTCACGATCTACGGCGCGTTCCTGCAGTACTCGGGCGCCGGGAAATTCTTCATCGATTTCTCGTTCTCGGTGATGGGCGGCAAGCCTTCCAGCGCAGGGCGCGCCGTCGTGATGGGCTCGTTCCTGCTCGGCGGCCCCTCGGGCAGCGGCGTGGCGACCACCGTCACGCTCGGCTCGGTCGCCTACCCGCTGCTCGCGAAAGCCGGCTACAGCAAGGACGCCGCGGGCGGCCTGCTGGCGGCGGGCGGGCTGGGCGCGATCATCTCCCCGCCGGTGCTGGGCGCGGCCGCGTTCCTGATCGCGGAGTTCCTCAAGATCTCGTACCTCGACGTGATCCTGATGGCGACGATCCCGACGGTGCTGTTCTACCTCGCGATCTTCATCATGGTGGAGATCGACACGCGCAAGTTCGGCATCACGGCCGTGGTGCTGGAGAAGAACCAGGGCGCGCTCGTGCTGGCGCGGCGCTACTGGTACCAGTTCGTGTCGCTGATCGCGATCGTCATCTTCATGCTGCTCGGCTACTCGCCGGTGTTCTCGGTGTTCTGCGCGACGCTGGTGACCTTCGCGCTGTCCTTCATCCAGCCCGACACCGCGATCATTCCGTACGACTGGTTCCGCGGCCGCCAGCCGTGGGTGAAGGGGCTGTGGCGGTCGGGGCTGGTCAAGGCGCTGGAGGGCGGCTCGGTGAGCGTGTTGAGCGTGGCCGTGACCTGCGCCTCCGCCGGCATCATCGTCGGCGTCGTGACGCTGACCGGGCTGGGACTCAAGTTCAGCTCGATCGTGCTCGACTACGCCGACAGCGGGGCGCAGTCACTCGTGAATTTCTGGGTGTTTTTTGGAGCGCAGGGGACGCCGGAGCTGCTGCACGACATGAAGCTCCTGCTGACGGCGGTCTATACCTCCCTCATCGTGTGGATCGTGGGCCTCGCCGTGCCGGTGACCGCCTCCTACATCATCTGCGCGGTGATCGCGGCGCCGGCGCTGATCGAGCTCAAGGTGCCGGACTTTGCCGCCCACATGTTCATCTTCTATTACGCGGTGCTGTCGGAAGTCTCGCCACCGACCGCGCTGTCGCCGTTCGCCGCGGCCGCCATCACCGGCGGCGGGCCGTACCGCACCACGATGCAGTGCTGGAAGTACACCGCGCCCGCCTTCCTGGTGCCGTTCATGTTCGTGCTCGATCCGTCGGGGGTTGCGCTGCTGCTGGGCGGATCGTTCAAGAATCTCGCCCAGGCCGACTGGGGCGCGGTCGCGGTGGTGACGCTCACCGCCGCGGTCGGCATTGCCGCGCTGGCCGGCGGGCTGCAGGGCTGGCTGCTGAGAAAAACCAACCTGCTCGAGCGCTGGATGCTGATCATCGCGGGCTTGATGCTTGTCTATCCGCGCGCAATGTTCGACTATATCGGGGCCGCCCTGGTCGTCGCGGTCATCGTGATGCAGAAGCTGAGGCCGGCGGAGGCGCGCGCGGCGACCGGGTAGGCGACCGGAGACGACCGTGCTCGAGACCTACCAGGCCCGATATCCCACCCCGTTCGCGGTGCTGGGAGTACGCACCGCGGGCGAGCGGCTGGCGGGCATCGACTACCTCCCGCGCGGCGCCGCGACGCTGGACCCGCTCACGAAGTTCGCCGAGCGCGTCTGCCGCCAGATCGAGCGCTATCTCGACGATCCTTCCCACCGCTTCGACCTGCCGTTCGACTACCGCGGGACCGAGTTCCAGTGCCGCGTGTGGCGCGCCATCGCCGGCATCCCGAGCGGCCGCACGCTCACCTACGTGGACGTGGCGCGCAAGCTGCGCACGGCGCCGCGCCCGGTGGGCGGCGCCGCCGGCATCGGCGGGTTCATGCACTCGCGGCGCGGGCCGGGCATCGAGATCAAGCGCTGGCTGCTGCGGCACGAGGGCGCTTCCGCGGGCGATGGGCAATGGGCAACGGGCAATGGGTAGCTCAACGAGGCGCAGTGGCACCGCCGCATCGCCGATCGCTCATCGCTCATCGCCGCTGATAGACGAGTTCTGCGACGCCCTCTGGCTCGAGGACGGGCTCGCGAAAAACACGCTCGAAGCGTACCGCCGAGATCTCCAGCAGCTCGCCGCGTGGCTGGACAAGCAGCACGGCAAGCCGCTCGCTTCCGCCGGCCATGCCGACCTGCTCGGCTACCTCGCCTACAAGGTGAAGGGCCGCGCCAAGGCGACCACCACCGGCCGGCAGCTCTCCAGCCTCAAGCGCTTCTATCGCTACTGCCTGCGCCAGGGAACGATCAAGGCCGACCCGACGCTCAAGATTGACTCGCCCAAGCTGCCGCGCCCGCTGCCCAAGAGTCTCACCGAGGAGGACGTTGAAGGGCTGCTGGACGCGCCGGCGGTCGAGCAGCCGCTCGGACTGCGCGACAAGGCAATGCTCGAGACGCTCTACGCGAGCGGACTGCGCGTCTCGGAGCTGATCGGGCTCAGGCTCGCCCAGGTCAGCCAGGACATGGGCGTGGTGCGCGTCGTCGGCAAGGGCTCGAAGGAGCGGCTGGTGCCGCTCGGCGAGGAGGCGCTCGCGTGGATCCGCCGCTACCTGAAGGAGGCCCGGCCCGGGCTGCTCCACGGGCGCGCGTGCGACGATCTTTTCGTGACCGGCCGCGGCGCGGCGATGACGCGCCAGATGTTCTGGCACCTGCTGCGCCGCTACGCGATCAAGGCGGGCCTGAAGAAGCCGATCTCACCCCACACGCTGCGCCACGCGTTCGCGACGCATCTCCTCAATCACGGCGCGGACCTGCGCGTGGTGCAGCTGCTGCTGGGGCATTCCGATATCTCGACGACGCAGATCTACACCCACGTCGCGCGCGAGCGCCTGAAGCAGCTGCACGCGAAGCATCACCCTCGCGGGTGATGAGGGATGAGGGATGAGGCCGATCTCCGCGCGTAGCGCGGGTGCCCTATCCCTTATCCCTTATCCCGCCTTCTTGCCTCTTTCGATGGTGACGCCCAGCCGCTTGACGTTCTTGAGTGGCCCGAGCTTGGCGACGCGGACTTTGACCCACGGCGACCGGAACTCGCGGATGAGCAGGTCGCTCACGTGCTCCGCGAGCTTCTCCAGCAGCCCGAAGTGGTTGTCCTTGAGGCTGTCCTCGATGCGGCCGACGACCGCGGCGTAGTCGATCGTGTCGGCGAGGTTGCCGCTCTTCGCCGCCTTGGCGTCGGGCAGCGCGAACTCGAGGTCGAACTGCACTTTCTGCGGAACCTCGGCCTCCCAGGCGTAGACGCCGACCAGGATTTTCAGTTGCAGCTCGGAGATGAAGATCGTGTCCACTGCTTGATGAAGCGTTTGGGTGATAAGGGATGAGGGATAAGGCTCCCGCGCTTCGCGCGGATCCTGTCACCCGTCACTTATCACTGATCACGCTTTCCACTATAGTGAGCGGCAATTGTATGTGAATTGCCATGAACCTGTTCGCGGTCATACTCGTCGCCTACCTCATCGGCTCGATCTCGTTCGCGGTGCTGGTGAGCCGCGCATTCGGCCTGCCCGACCCGCATACCTACGGCTCGGGCAATCCCGGGGCGACCAACGTGCTGCGCACGGGCAGCAAGGCCGCGGCCGCATTGACCCTGGTCGGCGACGCTTTCAAGGGGTGGTTCGCGGTCGCGCTCACGCAGCAGCACGTCCCGGGCGATCCGACGGCAGTGGCGCTCGCCGCGGTCGCGGTCACGGTCGGCCACATGTTCCCCATCTATCATCGCTTCCGCGGCGGGAAGGGCGTGGCGACGGCGCTCGGCGTGTTGCTCGGGCTGAGCCCGTTCCTGGGCGCGGGCACCGTAGCGACCTGGCTGATCATCGCGTTTTTCTTCCGCATCTCGTCCCTCGCGGCGCTGGTGGCCGCCGCCTTCGCGCCGTTCTTCGCGTTCCTGCTCTACGGGATGAACCGCTTCGACCTGGAGCCTGCGATCGGCGTGACGGTCATCGCGGCGCTGCTGATGTGGCGCCACCACGAGAACATCCGCAACCTGCTGGCGGGTACCGAAGGAAGAATCGGAAAGGCGGAATCGGGATCCGCCAACGGGGATTCGGGAAAAGCCGCGAAATCCTAGCTCGCGGCCACCAGGCTATCGAGCTCCCACCGCGGGCGGACCGTAAAGCCGCCCTTGCCCGGTTCCCGATTCCCGATTCCCGAATCCTGCTTGAGACGCAGCGCGGCGGCGTATGCAACCATGGCGCCGTTGTCGGTGCAGAGCTCGGGCTCGGGGTAGTACACCTTGATGCCTCGCGCCCCGGCCGCGGCGGACAGCCGCGCGCGCAGCGTGCGGTTGGCGCCGACGCCACCGGCAACGACGAGCTGGTTCAGCCCGGTGCTGTTGACCGCGGCGAGCGACTTCGCGGCGAGCACGTCGACGATGGCCGCTTCGATCTCCGCCGCCAGGTCCGCGCGCCCCGCTTCGTCGGGCGGCCGCTCGCGGACCACCGTCAGCACCGCCGTCTTCAGCCCGCTGAAGCTGAAATCGAGGTCGCCGCTCGCGATCATGGGCCGCGGTAGGGTATAGCGGCCCTTCGTGCCACGCTCGGCGAGTTTCGCCAGGGCCGGGCCGCCCGGGTAGCCCAAGCCGAGCAGCTTGGCGGTCTTATCGAAGGCCTCGCCCGCGGCGTCGTCGAGCGTTTCTCCGAGCAGCTCGTAGCGGCCGACGCCGGATACGCGCATGAGCTGGGTGTGGCCGCCGGAAACCAGCAGGGCGACGAACGGGAAAGCGGGCGCCGGGGTGGAGAGCAGCGGCGAAAGCAGGTGGGCCTCGAGGTGGTGCACGCCCAGCGCGGGGACCCCCAGCGCGTAGGCAAGTCCATGGGCGGTGGCGGCGCCGACCAGCAGGGCGCCCGCCAGTCCCGGGCCCTCGGTATAGGCCACCGCGGTGACGTCCTGCAGCCGGCAGCCGGTGCGGTCGAGCAGCTCCCGGGTGAGGGGGAGCAGCCGCCGCACGTGATCGCGGGAGGCCAGCTCGGGCACGACGCCTCCATAATCAGCGTGGAGCTGTACTTGGCTGTGGAGCACGTGCGCAAGCAGCCCGCGCCGCCCCTCATAAAGGGCGACGCCGGTCTCGTCACAGGAAGTTTCGATCCCCAGTACCAGCATCACGGAAGGGTTGGCAAAGTGTCTTGATGCTTGATATAATACAGGTTTTCCGAAATCAGCCGTCGAATCATCCGATTACAACGGGACCAACAGGGACACCATGCCGACTGTCAGAGTGAAGGAAAACGAGCCGTTCGAAGCGGCGCTGCGCCGCTTCAAGCGCACGGTGGAGAAGACCGGTCTCTTGACCGAGCTTCGCGCGCGCGAGTACTACGAGAAGCCCACCACCGAGCGCAAACGCAAGCTCGCCGCCGCGATCAAGCGCCACCACAAGCGCCTGCGTTCGCAGATCCTTCCGCCGCGGATGTTTTAACAGCGGCATTCGGGAATCGGGATTCGGGATTCGGGTCTAACCCGGATCCCGTTTTCTTTTTGGTGGCCTGGTTCCCCATCGCCCATTGCTCATCGCTCATCGCCCATTCCCGATTTCCCCCATGTCTCTAAAAGCCAGGATCAACGACGACATGAAAGCCGCCATGCGCGGCGGCGATGCGCCGCGCCGCGACGCGCTGAGGCTGCTGCTCGCGGCGCTGAAGCAGCGCGAGGTGGACGAGCGCAAGGAGATGGCCGACGCCGACGTCGTGGCGGTCATCGACAAGATGATCAAGCAGCGGCGCGAGTCGATCGTCCAGTTCGAGAAGGGCGGGCGGCAGGACCTGGCGAAGAACGAGCAGTTCGAGGTGGGCGTCCTCCAGGCCTATATGCCGCAGGCCCTTTCCGACGCCGAAGTCGAGGCCGCGGTCGCGGAAGCGATCGCCGCGGCCGGCGCGAAAGCGCCCTCCGACATGGGCAAGGTCATGGGCGCGCTCAAGGGCAAGCTCGCCGGCAAGGCCGACATGACCAAGGTCTCCGCTCTCGTGAAGGCAAAGCTCGCCGGCTAACTGGCAAGTTTGTTGCTTTAACTGCCGCCGGTTGGGGGCTATTGCCGCGCTTGCTCTGCGCGGCCCGGGTCGCGTCTATACTCGTGAAATGCGGGTAGAAACGCCAGTCGTCAGTCATCAGTCGTCAGTCGTCAGCCGTCGGTCGTCAGTCTCCACCCGCGCATGATTCCTCAGAACTTCATCCAGGACCTCCTCGGTCGGGTCGACATCGTCGAGGTCGTGGACCGGCACGTGAAGCTGAAGCGCGCCGGCGCGAACTACGTCGCCTGCTGCCCGTTCCACAGCGAGAAGTCGCCGTCCTTCACCGTCAGCCCGACCAAGCAGTTCTACCACTGCTTTGGATGCGGCGCGCACGGCACGGCGGTCGGCTTCCTGATGGAGCACGCGGGCATGGGCTTCGTCGACGCGGTGAAAGAGCTCGCGCAGGCCGTGGGCATGAAGGTGCCGGAGGAGGAGCGCTCCGAATTCTCCAAGCAGCGCGCCCGCGAAGGCGAGACCCTGCACGAAGTGCTGCTGCGCGCGGCGCAGCACTATCGCAACCAGCTGAAGGACGCGCCCCAGGCCATTGCCTACCTCAAGAAGCGCGGGCTTTCGGGCGAGATCGCCAAGCGCTTCGGCATCGGCTACGTCCCGGAGGAATGGCAGAACCTCGCGGCGGCGTTTTCCGACTACGACGGGCCGATGCTCGCGACGGCGGGGCTGGTGAAGCAGAAGGACGACGGCAAGCGCTACGACGTATTCCGCAACCGCATCATGTTTCCGATCGTGGACGTGCGCGGCAACGTGATCGGCTTCGGCGGGCGCGTGCTCGGCAACGAGGAGCCCAAGTACCTGAACTCTCCCGAGACGCCGGTGTTCGAGAAGGGGCGCGAGCTCTACGGCCTCTACCAGGCGCGGCGCGCGATCCGCGACGCCGGGCGCGTGCTCGTGGTCGAGGGCTACATGGACGTGGTGGCGCTGGCCCAGGCCGAGATCGAGTACGCGGTCGCCACGCTGGGCACCGCGACCACCCCGGTGCACGTCCAGAAGCTGCTGCGCCAGACCGACGAGATCGTGTACTGCTTCGACGGCGACAAGGCCGGCCGGCGCGCCGCCTGGCGCGCGCTCGAGAACAGCCTCGCGCTGCTGGTGGACGGGAAGCAGATTCGCTTCCTGTTCCTCCCGGAGGGCGAGGACCCCGACACTTACGTGCGCAAGCACGGGAAGCAGGCCTTCGAGGCGCTGCTCGGCAAGGCCGTGCCGTTGTCGCGGTTCCTGCTCGACGAGCTGGCGAGCCGGGTCGACCTCGCGGCGGCCGAGGGCCGGGCGCGGCTCGTGCACGAGGCGAAGCCGCTGCTCAAGCAGATGCCGGCGAACGCGCTGCGCCTTCAGCTCCTGCGCGAGCTCGGCGAGAAGGCCCGCTTCTCGCTCGAGGAGGTCACGCAGCTCTGCGAGCTGGGCGGGACGGCGCCTGCCGCCAGGCAGGGACAGCAGGCCGCCCCGGCGCGGGTGGCGCGTAAGCCCGTGACCACCCTCGCGCGGCAGGTGCTGAGGGCGCTCGTCTCCAGCCCGGCGTGCGCCAGCCAGCTGACGCCCGGGCAGCGGGCGCTGCTGGGCTCGCCGGAGCTTGCGCCGGTCGCCGCGCTGGTCGACGTCCTGATGGAAACCGGCGCGGACACCACGGCCAAGCTCTTCGAGGCCGTCCGGGGCACCCAGCACGCCGACCTCTACCACGAGGTGGCGGCCGACGCGATGGCCCCCACCGACGACGGCGCCGCCCTGGACGACCTGAAGGGGGCGTTCAACCAACTGGAGCTCCTGAGCGTTAAGAGCGAGTTCGAGCGGCTGAACGCGTCCGGCCAGCGCAGCGAAGTGGAGCGCCAGCGCTTCCAGGAAGTTTCGCGGCGCCTGGACGAGCTCAAGCGGGCGACCACGGGCAGCCGCGCGGGCGCCTGAATGAAATCACCGATTGAAGTGTTTACCCTGCGCCCCCATCTATGACGGGCACCCGGCTGGCTTGGAAATTGCTTACGCGACAAATAGTTGGGTTGTAACTTCTCTAGGTGTACGGGGTCGAACGAAGGTATAATTCGCGGCTTTTTTTGACGGTTGCATTCAACAGGCGGACGGCGATGGCCAAACATACAAAATCCAAATCCAAGGCGAAAAGCACGGCGCACCGGAAGGCCGCGGCGCCTAAACGCGCTGCTGTCGCCAAATCCGGCGGCAAGCACGCCAAGGCGACGCTCAAGCTGGCGCCCAAGGCGGCCAAGCCGGTCCTGAAGGACGCCCGCGCGCTGGCGAAGCCGCTGCCCAAGGGGCAGGCGGCCGCGGCGGCGGCCACGCCGCCGAAGGTTCCGCAGAAGATGGACAAGGCAGCGCTGAAAAAAGCGCTCCTGCAGGAGCGTGTCGCGCGCGCGCAGCTGAAGGCCAAGGTCGACGGCAAGCGCTCCACGCGCGGCCTGACCGCCAAGGAACGCGCGCTGGTCAAGGAGTTCGAGCGCCGGGAGCTTTCTCCCGCCGACGCCGAGGCGCGCCGCGACCGGCTGAAAAACCTGATCGTGCTCGGCAAGGAGCGGAGCTACCTCACCTACGCCGAGATCAACGACCACCTGCCCGATGACATGCTCGATGCGGAGCTGATCGAGAACATCATCGGCATGATCAACGACATGGGCATCCAGGTGTACGACGAGGCGCCGGATGCCGAGACGCTGCTGATGTCGGACGCGACGCCCCCGGTGGCGGACGATTCCGCGGTCGAGGAAGCCGAGGCCGCGCTTTCCACGGTGGACTCCGAGTTCGGCCGCACCACCGACCCGGTGCGCATGTACATGCGCGAGATGGGATCGGTCGAGCTGCTGACGCGCGAGGGCGAGATCGAGATCGCCAAGCGCATCGAGGACGGGCTGCGCCACATGATCCACGCCATCTCGGCGTGCCCCACCACGATCGCCGAGATCCTCGCGCTCGCGGATCGCATCGAGAAGGACGAGTCGCGGGTGGACGAGATCGTCGACGGCCTGATCGACCCCAACGCCAAGGAAGAGCCGATCAAGGAGCCGGTCGAGGAGGAAGAGGAGGTCGAGGAAGAGATCGAGGCCGCCGAGGAAGAGGACGAGGAGGGCAGCACCGCGCCCACCGCGGACCAGATCAAGCTCAAGGTGGACGCGCTGAAGCGCTTCAACGTGATCCGCTCGCTCCACAACCGCATGACGCGCGCCCTGGCCCGCAACGGTCCGCGCAGCCGCGCCTATCTCCAGTCGCGCGACCAGATCTCCGAAGAGCTGATGAAGATCCGCTTCGGCGCCAAGCAGATCGAGGCGCTGTGCGAGTCGGTCCGCAGGCTGGTGGAGGAAGTGCGCACCTACGAGCGCAACATCCTGCAGCTGTGCGTCGAGAAGGCGCGCATGCCGCGCCCGCACTTCATCAAGGAGTTCCCGGGCAAGGAAGGCAACCTGCGCTGGATCAAGGGCGAGATCGAGGCCGGGCGCGCGTGGAGCGAGGTGCTCGAGCGCTTCGAGCCGGCGATCGTCGAGCAGCAGCAGAAGCTGCTCGCGCTGCAGGACCGCGTCGGCATCCCGATCAAGGACCTGAAGGAGATCAACCGCCAGATGTCCACGGGCGAGGCCAAGGCCCGCCGCGCGAAGCGCGAGATGACCGAGGCCAACCTGCGGCTGGTGATCTCGATCGCCAAGAAGTACACCAACCGCGGCCTGCAGTTCCTCGACCTGATCCAGGAAGGGAACATCGGCCTGATGAAGGCGGTGGACAAGTTCGAATACCGCCGCGGCTACAAGTTCTCGACCTACGCCACGTGGTGGATCCGCCAGGCGATCACGCGCTCGATCGCGGACCAGGCGCGCACCATCCGCATCCCGGTGCACATGATCGAGACCATCAACAAGATGAACCGCATCTCGCGCCAGATCCTGCAGGAGACGGGGCAGGAGCCCGATCCCGCGCTGCTCGCCGAGAAGATGGAGATGCCGGAAGAGAAGATCCGCAAGATCCTCAAGATCTCCAAGGAACCGATCTCGATGGAGACCCCGATCGGGGACGACGACGACTCGCACCTTGGCGATTTCATCGAGGACCAGTCGACCGTCGCGCCGAACGAGGCCGCGGTCTACGCGAGCCTGCGCGGCGTCACCAAGGACGTGCTCGACACCCTCACCCCGCGCGAGGCCAAGGTGCTGCGCATGCGCTTCGGCATCGAGATGAACACCGACCACACGCTGGAGGAGGTCGGCAAGCAGTTCGACGTCACGCGCGAGCGCATCCGCCAGATCGAGGCCAAGGCGCTGCGCAAGCTGCGCCACCCCTCGCGCTCCGAGCGGCTGCGCAGTTTCCTCGACCAGGAAAACTAAGAGCAGGGCGGATGGCGGATGGCGAAAGGCGGAAGGGAAACCCTTCCGCTTTTTTTTGCTGGCTCTACTTTCGACTTCCGACTTCCGACTTTCGACTTGTAGTTGCCTAGTTCTTGCCGATCCGGATGACGAGCCGGCTCCTGCCGCCTTCCACGCGGTAATCGATGGCCGTCGCGGCGCTCTTCACGATCTTCACGCCGAAATCGTCGGGCAGATCGGTCTCGAGCGGGTTGGGCCATTCCCCGACGCGCTCGAATATCACCTCGAGCTCGTCGGTCTTCTCCGAGTAGGCGACGGCGAGGTCGAGCGGGGCCTTGCCGAGGTCCGGCGTGATGATCTCCAGTATCTCCTCGATCACCAGCATCAGGTTGTAGCGGGTGTCGCGCGGGAGGATGTGCTTCTCGCAGAACGCCTCGATCTCCGCGTTCATCGCGTAGCGGTCGAAGTCGGGCGAGGCGATGCGGTAAACGTAGCTGCGGATGCGGTTGATGAACGCCCGGGTCTTCTCCTTCTTCGGGTTGCCGAAGATCTCCGCAGGCGTGCCTTCCTCGTAGATCAGCCCCTCGTCCATGTAGAACACCCGGTTCGACACGTCGCGGGCGAACTCCATCTCGTGGGTGACGACCGCCATCGTCATGCCGTCCTTCGCGAGCCGCCGCATGACCGACAGGACCTCGCTCACCATGGTGGGGTCGAGCGCGGAGGTGGGCTCGTCGAACAATATGACTTCCGGGTCCATGGCCAGGCAGCGCGCGATGGCGACCCGCTGCTGCTGGCCGCCGGAGAGCTCGCCCGGGTAGCGATCGGCTTTCTCGGCGAGCCCGACCAGCCGCAGCAGGTCCATGCATTTCGCCTCCGCGGCTTGCCGGTCCATGCCTTTCAGCTTGATCGGCGCCAGCGTCAGGTTCTCCAGCGCCGTCAGGTGGGCGAAGAGATTGAACGACTGGAACACCATGTTCATCTTCTGGCGCACCTTCGCGACATCGGCGTCGCGGTCGAGGATGTCCATGCCGTCGATGTGGATCGCCCCGCCGCTCGGCTGCTCGAGCAGGTTCAGGCAGCGCAGCAGGGTGCTCTTGCCGGTGCCCGACGGGCCGATGATGGAAACCACCTCGCCCTTGCGGATCTCGGCGGTGACATCCTTGAGGACGCTCAGGTCCCCGTAGCGCTTGGAGAGATGCTCGACCTTGATCACGCGCGCGCTCCCTGCCCGCGCCGGCGCTGCGGATCGGTGGCGCGCTCGACGTACTCCAGGGCCAGCATGAGGATCCAGGCGATCAGGAAATAGAGGACCGCCACCAGGACCAGCGGGAAGAAAGCGTCGAAGGTGCGGCTGCGGATGATGTCGCTCGCCTTGGTCAGGTCCTGGACCGCGATGTAGCCCACGATCGAGGTCATCTTCACCAGCGAGATGAACTCTCCGCGGTAGACCGGCAGGATGCGGCGCACGGTCTGCGGCAGGACGATGTGGACGAAGGTGCTGAACCTGCTGAAGCCCATCGCGATGCCGGCCTCGGCCTGGCCCCGGTCTATGCCCTCGACGCCGCTGCGGAAGATCTCGGCCGCGTAGGCCGCGAAATTCAGCCCGAAGGCGATGACCGCGACCGCCAGCGGGTCGATGTTCACCGAGGCGAACGCGACGTAGAAGATGAGCATCAGCAGCACCAGGACCGGCATGCCGCGCAGGAGGCCGATGTACATGCGCGCCGGGACGTTCAGGACCCGCGACCGCGCCATGCGCATGTAGCAGATCACCGCGCCGAGCAGCGTGCCGAGGATCGTCGCGAAGATGGAGATCAGCACGGTGGCCACGAGGCCGTCCCACAGGAGCAGGTAGCGCTTCTCGTGGATGATGTTGCTGTGGAAGCTCGCCGCGGCCCGGGTCCAGAAGGGCAGCCCCGACTCGGAGTCGGTGAGGGAGGTCCCGTAGGCCGCGATGTTCTTCTTCAGCCCGAAGACGCGCGTGGCCTCCTCGTAGTAGGGATCGGAGAAGGCGATGCTCTGCTTGCGCTCGTCGGTGATGAAGAGGGCGGCGATGATCATGTCCACCTTGCCGGTCGTCACCGCCGCGATGAGGCCGCTGAAGTCGACGTTGGTGAACCTCACCTTCCTGCCGAGATAGGCCGCGAACCGCTCCGAGAGCTCGATCTCGAACCCGATCAGCTTGTTGTCCTTGATCGCCATGAACGGCAGGCCGCCGTCGCTGATGCCCACCACGAGCTCGCCCTTCGGCGCCGGGTTGGCGATGACCGGCATCTCGGGGATGTTCTTCTCCATCCAGCGGTCCACCATGTCCGCGTGGATGCCGTTGCGCTTCAACTCGGCGAGGAAGCGGTTGAACTCGCCCAGCAGGGCCGCGTTCTCCTTGCGGAAGCCGACGCCCTCCGGGAACGAGAAGAGGGCGCCACCGAGCACGCCGAGGGTCTTGTCCTCGCGCAGCATCTCGCGCAGCGGCTCGGCATCGCTCAGCGCGGCGTCGACCTTGCCGGTCTTGACGGCGAGCAGGAGGTCGGCGGGGGCGTTGTATTGCAGGAGTGTTGCGCGCGGCCACGTCTTCTCCACGTATTCCACGTGCGCCGATCCCTGCAGCGCGCCGACGCGCTTGTCCTTCAGGTCATCGACGTTGACGAGCTTCTCGCCCGCGGCCCCGGCCGGCACGCAGCCGAGCATCACGGCGACAATCAGAGATCCCCAGAGCGGCTTGCCCATGACTCCCTCGTGCGGCGCCTGCGCGATTGCGGCGGATGCCGGTGTTCGGTCTTATCCGGTCCGGTTCTTCTCCGCCAGCGTCCACTCTATCCTCCGGCGCTCCGGCCGGTCAACGCGGGGCCGGGCGCTTGCGCCGGGTGGGGTGCCGGGCGTAGATTGGCGCCCTCGAATCCCGAAGCACGATCCCATGCCCATCACTCACGAAGACGTCGACGCGACTTTCCGGCGCATCGCCCTCGCCGGGCGCATGGACAGCCGGGGCACCGACGAGATCGCCGTCCAGTTCGCGGCGCTCTCGACGGCGGAAAAGCGCCGGGTGGTCGTCGACCTCACCGGGATCAATTTCCTCGCCTCCATCGGCATCCGGGCGCTGCTCAGCAACGCCAAGGCGCTGCAGCAGAAGGGCGGCCGCATGGTGCTGTTCGTCGGGACGAACGCCGCGGTGACGAAGACGCTCGAGGCGACGGGCATCGATACGCTGATACCGATGTTCGCGGATGCCGCCGACGCCGAGAAGGCCGCGCTGGCGTGAGTCCGGTCGCAGGGCCGCACCCTGACGATTCGGCGGTGGATTTTTCCATGCACGCCGACTCCGGCGAAATCCCGAGTGCCTCCATCTGGCTCGGCGAGACCGGCGCGGCGCGCGGCATTCCCTCCGAGCCGTTGTGGCGGCTCGACCTGTGCCTGACCGAGGCGCTGGCCAACGTGGTCGATCACGGCGGGGTGGGATCCGCCGCGCGCCCGATCCGGCTGCGCCTGGAGGTCGGTCGCAGCGCGGCAGGAGGCGAGGCGTCGGTCACGGTCTCGGACGGGGGCGCCGCCTTCAACCCGCTGACCGCGCCGATCAAGGCTCCGGCGGCGACGCTCGCCGAGGCCGAGCCGGGCGGCAAGGGGCTTACCATGCTCCGGCGGTTCGCCGATGCGCTCGATTACTCCTACAGCGACGCGCAGAACCACCTGACGATCCAGGTGCGCTGGAGCGGGGCCGCCGGATGAGCGAGCGCACCTTCGCGCGCACCCGCTTCGCGCGCGCGCCCGACCGCAGGAAGGGCGCGCGGGGCGCCGGGCCCGACCGGCGCCGCGGCGAGCTCGACTGGCTCGCGCTGTTCCGCGGCACGGACCTGGCCGACATCACGCGCACGATCGGCGACTGCGACGTGATCGAGGTGCCCGCGGGCACGCCCCTGCTCATGCCGGGCGACGCCAACGACACCGTCTATCTCCTGCTCGCAGGCACCCTGGCCGCTCACCTCGGGAGCGGGGCCGGCGCCGAGCACGCGATCGAGATCCGGCCGGGCGAATGCATCGGCGAGCTTTCCGCGATAGACGGCAAGCCGGTGTCGGCCCTCGTCAAGGCGCAGACCAACGCGCGCGTGCTGATGCTGCCGCGGGAGCTCTTCTGGAGCCGTCTGATGGCCGTCCCGGCGATCGGGCGTAACCTCCTCGCAGCCCTCGCGGAGCGCATGCGGCGCAGCAACGAGGCGATGCTGGAAGCGCAGCGCAGGCGGCTCGAGCTGGAATACCTGCGCCAGGAGGTGGAGCTGGCGCGCCAGCTCCAGGCCGGGATGCTGCCGCTGCGCCGGCCGATGTTCCCGGACCGCGCCGACGTGGAAGTCGCGGGGACGATGGAGCCCGCGTCCAGCGTGGGCGGCGACCTGTTCGACGCCTTCTTCGTCGACCAGGACCGCCTGTTCATCTGCGTGGGCGACGTGTCCGGCCACGGGGTGGCCGCGGCGCTCTTCATGGCGCGCGCGATCGGGCTCATGCGCATCGCGGCGATGGGCACCGACCAGCCCGACCGCCTGCTCGAGCGCATCAACGAGGAGCTCTGCGTCGGCAACGACACCAGCATGTTCATGACCGTGTTCTGCGGGCTCCTGCACGTTCCGAGCGGGCTCCTCACCTATTCCAACGGCGGTCACTGCGCGCCGGTGCTGATGCGCCGCGACGGCGCCTCGCGCCTCGCGCTGCCGAAGGGCGCGATGGCGGGCGCGATGCCCGGCATGCGCTACGCGGCGCGCGAGATCGTGATCGAGCCCGGGGAGCTGCTGGTGTGCTTCACGGACGGGGCGACCGAGGCGCAGAACGCGCATGGGGAGGAATTTTCCGAGGAGCGCCTGCTGGCGTTCGTCGCGCGCCACGCCGACGGCCCGCTGGAAAGCCTGCTCGACGCCGTGCGCCTCGAGGTGACCCGCTTTACCGGCAAGGAGTCGCTCGACGACGACTGCACGCTGCTTGCCGTCCGGCGTCCCGGCACAAATCGCGGGAAGTCCTGAGCGCCCGCCGCTGGTAGAATCCGCCCCGGCGGGCCCTTAGCTCAGTTGGTTAGAGCAGGGGACTCATAATCCCTTGGTCGTTGGTTCGAGTCCAACAGGGCCCACCAAGGAATCAAGGAGTTACGGAGTAACAATCACCTCTCATTTGCTGCCTAGGCACACTTTTGGCACACTACCTCGCAGATTTCTAGCGTGGAGGGCAGCAAATGGCAAATATCCAGCCGAGGAAGAACGCAGCCGGGACGAGCTATCGGGTGCAGGTGCGTTTGCGTGGGCATCCGCCGGTATCCGCGAGTTTCGAGCGGCGAACAGATGCGCGGAAGTGGGCTCAGCAGACAGAGGCTGCAATCCGCGAGGGTCGCTACTTTCCCACTCACGAAGCAAAACGCCACACCCTTGCTGATCTGGTGGACCGGCAGTTAGCTACGGTCAAGGCAAAGCGGCCCCACGACTATCCAAGGCAGGCGTTGTTGCTTGGCTGGTGGAAAAAGCGCCTTGGGGCTTACACCCTCGCGCAGTGCACTCCCGCGCTGTTGGCCGAATATAGGGACAGGCTGTTGCGCGAGAACATCGGGACCAAGGAAACACCCCGCCACAGGGCTCCGGCGACCGCTAATCGCTTTCTGAGCGCCCTAAGCAAGGCTTTCTCGGACGCCGTAAGAGAATGGCACTGGTTAAACGACAACCCCCTGCGCCGAGTTGCCAAAGAGCGTGAAGCTCCCGGTAGGGCGCGTTTTTTGTCGAATGCCGAAAGGGAGGCTTTGTTAGCCGCCTGTCAGAAGTCAGTTCTTCCGGAGCTTTACCTAATTGTCATGCTGGCCCTTACAACGGGCATGAGGCGCGGCGAGATACTCGGGTTGCGTTGGCCAGACTTGGACTTGGATCGCCGGCAAATCATTCTCAACAAGACTAAGAACCGCGACCGCCGATCTGTACCCATCGTCCCCGAAGTGCTGGATTTGCTACGTGAACACGGGAAGGTGCGGCGGCTGGATAACGACGTGGTTTTCCCGAGTGATGGCGCAGGTCCCCTTTGGTTCGACAAGTTTTGGTACGAGGCCCTCGCCAAGGCAAAAGTGAAGGACTTCCGCTTTCATGATCTTCGCCATACAGCAGCTAGCTATTTGGCCATGAGTGGGGCCACGGTGCCGGAAATAGCGGCGGTACTGGGCCATCGCACGTTGCAAATGGTGAAGCGTTACGCGCACTTGTCAGACCAACATACCGGAGCCGTTGTAGAACGCATGACGCGCAAGTATTTTTCCTGAAATCGAGGCAGTCCGTATTCGTCTAGGGGGGGATCATGAGCACTGGTTTGATGCCGACGCGCAGTGTTGATTTGGCGATCCTAGTCGCCTTGGTTCTTGCTCCCAGTCATGCCGCCGGTCAGACAATATCCTGGCAAGTAACTTCAGAAATCGTAAGCATATCGACCCCTTCAATTAACCTTCGGAATAGAGAAAAGGGGCTCGTCGCATCAGTTGCGACTTCACAGTTAAGAAGGCTCTACGAAATAAAGGAAAAAATAGGAGCTGCTGCGGGTCTGGGATTTGTTGCATTGGCCGTATCTAGCCAAAACGAGCCAAACGCATATGCCGGGGCGCGAGGGGATGGAACTCGTACGGTTACATTCACATTGGGAATGTTACGACTATTGGGCGAGGACGAAGGCCTTATCGCCACTGTCATGGGGCACGAGTTTGGTCATTTAGCGAAAAACCATCAAGGCCGAGAGGGGCGGACTGCACTAACGCAAGTAATTGGCCTAATTGCCGGCGTGGCGGCTGGAGCACTAATCCAAAATCCGTTTGGTTCCCAGGCAGCGGCTCAGGGTGCTGATCTCGCGGGGCGCGCAGTTATTCATTCATACGACCGAGATCAGGAGCGCGAAGCAGATGCCTTCGGGATAGAAATCATGTCTCGCGCCGGATACGACCCTCAAGCCGCTCCAAGGTACTGGAGCATGATTCCTCGGAATTCTGGCGGAGTCTTCTCCACTCATCCCGCCAATGAAGAGAGATTGACGAACCTCCAGCAACTGGCAAATAGGTACAACAACAGCACTCAGATTCCTCGCGGGGTAGCACAAAGACCCGCTTCTGTGCCTGCAAGCGCAGGTCCGATCTTGGATGTGATTGATGGTCCGACAACGAACCTAGATGGCGTTAATTTTGGAATTATTGAGGGGCGCGTGACGGTCTTGAAGATCGATATGGATACAGACACGAACTTGCGAGAAAGGGATCACGTCATTGGATGTACGTTTGTTTCTCTACCGCCAGCTTTTGCGCTCGCTGATCTTCCGCGTTGCAAAGGTGACTATGTAGTCTCCCGAGGCATTGAAAGGTTGGTTACTCATGTCCGCAACCGACAACCTACGCGTGACGCTCAGGCTCAATAAATAGAGGGAACAAGTGGCGACGTTACCGGAGCGGCCAGATGTGATGCGTGACTATTTCGTCGGAATGGTCGTTGGAGCACGAAACGGTAATGTCGAAGATGCTCGCGACGTGCTACGAGACTTCGCTGACACTGTAGAGAACGTCGCGATTTTGAGATATCCAGAAAGGGCGTGGAGCGGGCCCGTTCCGTGGCAAATCGCTGAATATCTAGCTGCTGCTTTTCGTTTGATTCTCGGCGGCACGAATCCGGCAAGGGCACTAAACCTTGTGGGGAAAAAAGCTGGGCGGACAAAGGGGAAGGCAACTACACACAACGCGGATGCTCTTGCTGCTGCGTTCTATTTACTCACGCGCAAGCAATCGCGCCCCGACGGCACAGTAGTTGGCGGATTAACGCCAGAGCAAGCGAACCGCGCACTACAGGAAAGGTTGGGCGTAGATCGGACAACAATTCAACGCGCCCGCCGTCAAAACCAACCTTTCGCATATCCCAAGTTGATTAGCGACGAGATACTTAAGAGTGTGCTGAAGCCATATGCCGCGCACGTTCAAAAGATCTTGGACGAATCCAAAACTAGCGGCGGCATGAATCCCTCCAATTCTCGCCGCAGAAAGCGAGTCGGCTAACTGGCAGACTACCTGCGTTACTCACGAATACGAGGGCGCACAAATGCAAGCACCCGAAGTAACTCCCCGCGACCTGTTCACGGTCGAGCAGTTCTCCGAGCGTCGGCCAGCCTGGTCTCAGCCGGCACTACGCAACCTCATACTTAACGCCACAGACCGCCAGAATTCGCGGGGCGAACGCATTCCCGGCAATGGACTTGCCGAGGCGGGCGGCATCGTTCGCTTGGGGCGCCGTGTGCTAATAGACGAGCAGGCGTTTTTTCGCTGGATTGCTGAGCAGCAACGGAAGGCAAACGCCGCCTAACCCAGTAGGGCGCATTGTGGGTAGGAAAACTACGAGTATTAAGGCGGCAAAGGCCAAACGGGAGGCGGGCGGTTTCATTCCGCTTTCATTCGTTGTGATTCGTAGCCAAGCCTTTGCGGCGCTTGGGGCGCATGCCGTGAAGCTGCTCTGTGATCTGCTTGCCCAATACAGGTGTGACAATAACGGGGACCTGTGCGCCTCCTGGACGTTAATGCGAGCCCGAGGATGGAAGAGCCGGGACACGCTTTACAAGGCCCTTAGGGAGCTATTAGAGGCTGGCTGGATAATAGTTGCCCGGCAGGGTGGCCGACACGCCGCCACACTCTACGCCGTTACGTTTTTCAACATTGACTATTGCAAGGCCAAGCTCGATGTGGCGTCCACGGCTACGCCCACCGGGGAGTGGAAAAGAAATGGCGCAACACCGGTTCTCAAACCAAAAGCCGTAACACGCTCACCGTGTCAATCGACCAACGATCAGCACGCGCCCCGTGTCGATGGGGACTTGGTGAGAGTGAATTAACACGGCCCCCGTGCTAGTCAGGGCACATTTCCCGAGACTGGTGACACGCCTGCCGTGAACCTCTATAGATTTACCATCTGTGTGCAGGTCTTTAATGGCGGACCCCGATGCATTGGTTCATCCGAGGTACAAGTCAGTTCAAAGAATTTCGTCTATTCAAACGTTTAGTATTGGATACAAACCTCTACGATTGCTAGCAAAATAACGGCGAGGCGAAGTGCTTTGCGGGGACTTAGACCTAACGTCACCGGTGGCGTGAATTCGGTTGAGGACTTCGGGCGAGGCCTATTGACGTTGATTTGGCTTATCCGGCACGAGCCGCTTGTATTGCCAAGGCCGCTCTAAGATTTGCTGAATGCTGGCCTCCAACTGCCTCCTTACATCCGGAGACACAACAGTAACCAACAACAAAATGATGCGTAGTACGTCGGCCCTGGCGCTCTTAATGTGGCCAATATTGAAACGAAGTATCTCCACGCCTTCATGTGTCTTGGCGACTAAAGCATTGCTGGACACGATCTCTTCGGCAATGCTCTCCACTCCACGGTGGACGAGCGCGTTGCGAAAGTCAGCTATGGCGTTTACTTGATCGACAATTTCTTGAAATTCCTCTTTTCGGTCCTTGCCCCAAGTCTTACCTTGAATCATCCGGTTGCAAACACTCGTTAACTTCTTAAAGGGTTCGCCGCCCATGATCGCCTTGGCTACATTGAGCTCCAAACCGGAATGTACTTGGAAGAACGCATGAAACTGACCTTCCATGACCGCAAAAAGCGCCATGAATTGTCCGAAGTGGTAATAGAACGGAACATTGCCATCGATAGCAGAAAGCTTGTCGTCAATGTCCAAGAACGGCGCGATTTTCAGGGGCGTCATAGCCCGCCGCGCTCACGCGGGTTGTCCGCCGCCTTTCGAACCTGCGCATAATCCTTCAGTACCGCGCGAAATGCTTGAGTAGCATGATCGCTGATTAGTCCGCGCATTCTTCCGAATAAGTGCCACCACATCGGGCCGCTCGCCTTTCGCAGCCGCTCGTTAAGTTTCAGAATTTGAAGTTCGTTGGCGACCGTCAACTCACACAAGTCCTTTAGCACCGGTAGCGCAACGCGAAATGACTGACCGGTCAGACGATTTGTATAGAGATTTTGGTCTGGCGTCCCGATTCGCGGGTAAACGGCCTTCCGATCACAACAGGAGAAAATATATGTGATCTGCTCGGCTTCCTGACCGATTAGCTGCGCGATCTCTTTCCTCTTGGCGATCTCCACCACTATCGGACTGAATCCGTCAGTGCCATACACCGCATGGAAGAGGCCCGCCATACACAGCGCAGGCCGATTGCCCCATGATTCCAGCAGATCATGAGTTTCCTGCAGGTGCTCGATTAGCGTGCCGTTCACGTGCTTGAACTCCCCGGCTCCAAGCTCGGAGAGTCGCTCGAATATCTTTTCTTTCGGCAACATAGAAAGCTATCCACTATAGCCGTAACGGCACGCTCGTCAGCAGCCCATGATAAACAGTTGGGCGCCGAGATCGCAACCGCGACGCATTCCGTGAGGTATCCGTCAGTATTCCAGTTCCTCCCCAGCCCGAACCGGAAAAGGTATCAATCAATGCAGTCCAGGGGAATGAAATAGACGAAGGAGAAAATAGGCAGCGATCAAAATCCACATTAGGCAAAAGAAATGTCGTACAAAGGGAACGATCACCCGAAGGGGGTAGTATTTCTTTGCCTCGGCAGCACGGTGATACTTGTCGCTCTCGATTTCTACAAAAGCCGATGGTTGATTACACATCGCTTCTAGTTCCCGGAAACGAATGCCATGCGCGTCTTGCCATAGCGTTAGGCGCATTATGTGATTCGTAACGACGTAGTTTGAAATGGCGCCAATTATGGCGAGGGCCACAAGTGCCGCTTTGACCTCGCTGGGGAATGCCGTTTCATCACTCAGCGAGAGAATAGCGCCGATGGCGGATGCAATCCCGGCGGTGATAGTTATGTAGCGTGTAATCCAGGTTTCGATTAGGTCGTCTGTTCGTGTTAGCTGCTCGAAGCTAATCTTGAGTGCGACTGATGACCGGTTGGTTTCGTCCACGCGGGAATTCTCTTTATCGTTGAGGCTCACAGAGCGGTCTATTGCAGAATGCGAACGTTCCCCAGGCGCAATATTATTACTCCCGGCCGCTTGCCGGTTACTTCCAATGAACTCAATCGCGACATTGCCCTCGCGTGCATGTAATAGGCTTCCTCGACGGCACACTTCCGGCACACTCGGGCACGTGTCTGGGCAGCAAGCGGAAGCAATCGCGAGCAGCTACAACTAGATTTCCCCTCTGGCTAGAATGATGCCCGTTGCTGTGGTCTACTGCCGTTTTGGGTGGGATAGGTCTCATAATCCCTTGGTCGTTGGTTCGAGTCCAACAGGGCCCACCAAATCCATTCGCAAAGCACCGGCCGGTGCTTTGTCTTTCACTGTGCGATCCCGGGGTCTCATGACCCTCCCTGTGACGACATTCGGTAGCAGAACCGCTTTTTGCGGCATGGGCATGAGCATTGCTGCCTTGCGGGACGCTTCGCCGGAGGTCCTGCAGTCTCGAAGAGGGATTACTCCGCGCAGTCGCGCGGAGTAATCCACCCGGGTAGCGGCTCGGCTAGAGCTTGATGCCGGCGTAATGAATGATCTTGGAGTACTTTGCGATTTCGGTACGCAACAGCGAGGCCAGCTCCTGCGGTGAGCTGCCGACCGGGTCGAGGCCTTCCGAGCGCATGAACTTGACCACCACGGGCGCCTGCAGCGCCTTGAGGATCTCGGCGTTTATGATCTGGATGATCGGCTGAGGCGTTCCTTTCGGCACGAACATCGCATACCAGTTGTCCGAAACGAAGCCTGGAATGAACTCCGCCACCGTGGGAAGCTTCGGAAACGCGGAAGAACGCTTCTCCGTTGTCACCGCGAGCGCCCGCACTCTGCCCGACCGGATGTGCGGCATGGCCGAAGGCGCCGTGGCGAAGAGGAAGTCCGTCTCGCCCGACATGAGGCCCACCAGGGCCGGGCCGCCGCCCTTGTAAGGCACTATGGTGTGCTTGACGTCTGCCAGCTGCTTCAGCATTTCTGCCGAGAGGTGACTGGTGCTTCCGATCGTGTTGACACCGGCGGTCAGCGCGCCCCCAGCCTTCTTTTCCAGCGCGATGAGCTCCTTGACCGATCGTGCCGGCACGCTCGGGTGCACCACGAGCACGAGGGGCGTCGAGGTGAGCCAGCTCACCGGCGCAAGATCGCGCTCGGGATTGAACTTCATCCGGGAGGCATAGAGCGTCCTGTTGACCGCCAGCGTCGCCGTGGTGAACAGGATCGTGTACCCGTCCGCGGGCGACTCGACGACCGCCTGCGCGCCAATGAGCCCGCTCGCGCCCGGCCGGTTGTCGACGATGAACTGCTGGCCGGTGTCCTCACTAAACACCTGGGCATAGGCGCGTGCCTGGATGTCGGTGCCACCGGAAGGACTGAAGGGAACGATGATGCGTACGGGCTGGTGCGGATACTTTTCCTGCGCTGTTGCAGCTGCGGCATTGAGGTAAAGGGCCGCAGCCAGGCAGGCCACGCTTGCCGATCGAGCCGAAGGCAGTTTCATGACGATCTCCTCGTATGGTTATTGACGCCGGCATGACGCCGCCGGCTATGTCGTTGGGCCAAGCAGGATTTGATTTGGTTCCGCATGGTGGATACCCGCTCGCCTGGAAATAGCCTGCCGAAATCGGGACTTTCGAGCGCCTCGCGCCCTTGCGCGGCCAGCGCAGGGCACCCACGCGCAGCTCCCATCGTCCTGACCGCGCTCGCGATCGAGCCGATTTTTTGGGGGACGGCGCTATGGATGAGCGCGATGACGAGCGCGGGTGATCCAAGTCTCCCACGGCGACTCTCCCCGACGGTGAACCGCAAGCATCTAGTCGCCATGATTTGCCGACGGCATAATCGGCATGCGCTGTTCTCCGTCGTCGCAATCCGGCTGAAAGCAGCCCAATCAATCCCTTACGCGCGGCGATGAACTACGCTGCGAGGCGAGCGTCTTAAGGTGAGCATGCAGGACTTCGAGTTCTCCGACGAATTCTGCCGTTTCATTCAGACGACGATCCCCTCGGTTGCCGGGGCCGAGTTACTCTTGCTGCTGCGGGCGCGCCCGGACCATTCTTTCACCGCCGAGGAGGCGTTGAATCGGCTCGAGCCAGGGGTCGCGCTGGACGAAATCGCGAAACATCTCGAGCTCTTCGAGAAGCGCGGGCTGGTCGCGCGGCACGATGGAGGCTATCGGTACAGGCCGGACTCGGAGCTTGCATCTCAGGCATCCACACTGGCGCTAGCGTATTCACAGCGGCCTGTGACGCTGATCCGCGTGATTTACGGGTTGAGGGATTCGAGCATCAAGTCGTTTGCCGATGCGTTCAGGCTGAGGAAGTAACCATGCAAACGGTCAACCTGGTATTCGCATCGCTGGCCGTGCTGGCCAGCATTGCGTGCATGGTGCTGCTCCTGAAAAGCTACGGTGAGACGCGGGTGCGGCTCCTGCTCTGGAGCGGGCTGTGCTTTGTCTTCCTGAGCGTGAACAACGTGCTGCTGTTCTTTGATCTCGTCGTATTTCCGGATCTCGACTTGCGCCCCTACCGACTGATCGCGGCGGTTGTCGGCCTTGCCTTCCTGCTCTACGGATTCATCATGGAGGCCGAGTGATCTCATTTCTCTCCGGCGTGGTCACCGCGGGCTTTCTCGTGAGCAGCCTGTTCTTCTACCGCTTCTGGAGGAAGACCTCGGATCGGTTCTTTCTCGCGTTCGCGATTGCGTTCCTCCTGTTGGCGCTCAACCAGGCGCTGGCACAATGGATAGGCGCAGCCGATGAGCGAGTCGGCTACACGTACTTGCTCCGGGTGGTCGCCTTTGTAGTTATCATCGTCGCGATTTTGGACAAGAATCTTTCGTCGTCGAAGCGCTCCTCATCCTCATAGCTCGAGTCGCGACGACCGCCGGGGCAAGCGCGCAGTCACTCGCTGCGCAGCCCGAGCTCCTTGATCATCTTGCCGAGCTGCGTCATGTCGTATTTCATCTTGGCCGTGAGCTGCTCGGGCGTGCTGCCGACGGCTTCGATGCCGCTCCGCAGGAATCGCTCCTTGATATCGGGCCGGGCGAGCACGCGCACGAACTCCTGGTTGAGCCGCCTGACGATGTCGGGTGGCGTTTTCCCCGGCGCGAACAGCGCGTAGGCCGCGGAATACTCGTATCCCGGCAGGCCGGTTGCCGCGATCGTCGGCAGGCCGGGAAACAGCGCCGACGGCTGCGCGCTCGCGACTCCCAGCGCGCGGATGCGGCGGGCCTCGATGTGCGGGATGGATCCACCGGGAGACGCGATGGCCATCTGCACTTCGCCCGATACGAGACCGACGAGCGCCGGCCCGCTGCCCCGGTAGTTCACCCGCACGATATCCACGCCCGCCATGGACTTGAACAGCTCGGCCGCCAGGCGCGGCGAGGACGCGGCGCCCGAGGCGCCGTAGTTGAGCGCTCCGGGCCGCGCTTTCGCGAGCGCGATGAGGTCCTTCGCGGTCTTGACCGGCAGCGAGGGGTGCACGACGAGCACGTTGGGTGCGCTAGTCACAATCGTGATCGGGGCGAAGTCCCGGAGCGCGTCGTACGGCACGTCCTGGAAATACGCCGAGAGCCAGATGCTGCTGCCGTGGAGCAGGAGTGTGTAGCCGTCGGCGGGGG